>OGGM01000035.1_pt1 | contig 139452 bp, 121 predicted proteins | sample 1571251 | NCBI WGS metagenome assembly OGGM01 (sample SAMEA2582076, study PRJEB24529) | metagenome | biome: Human gut stool | place: China | collected 2011 | reverse complement strand
GGAGTTGCCACCTGATTCTTTCAAATATTTGTTTTTCTTTTATTTCTGTCACATACACGTAAGCCTACCTACAAATTTTGTGTTATACTATATACAACAAAAAGCAAAGGAGGCCGAATCTATGAGAATGTATGATCTGATACTAAAAAAGAGACAAGGGAAACCTTTGACGAAAGATGAGATTCAATGGATGATCCGTGAATACACAGATGGCAGGATACCGGATTATCAGATGTCAGCTTTGTTGATGGCGATCTGTTTTCAAGGGCTTGATAAAGAAGAAACTTATGAGCTTACGATGGCAATGGCGCGAAGTGGTGAGATGCTTGATCTGTCTCAGATTCAGGGGATCAAGGTTGATAAGCATAGTACGGGAGGGGTTGGAGATAAGACTTCTTTGGCGTTGACACCGATTGTTGCTTCGCTTGGAATCCCGGTTGCTAAGATGTCTGGGCGTGGACTTGGTCATACTGGGGGTACGATCGATAAACTGGAGAGTATTCCAGGTTTTTCAACACAGCTTGAAGATGATGCGTTTGAAGAACAAGTGAATTCAATTGGTATTTCAATCATGGGGCAGACGAAGGATCTTGCACCAGCAGATAAATTGTTGTATGCATTGCGGGATGTGACCGCAACGGTGGATCAGATTTCTTTGATCGCAAGCAGTATTATGAGTAAGAAGCTGGCAGCAGGAGCAGATGCGATCTTGTTGGATGTAAAGACCGGAAGCGGTGCATTTATGAAAGGAGAGTCGGATGCGATACAACTTGCCAAAGAGATGGTAGAGATTGGAAAGAGTGCCGGAAGGAAGATGACGGCTGTGATCACGAATATGGATGAACCTCTTGGAATGGCAGTTGGAAATATTCTGGAAGTCAAAGAAGCGATCGATACATTAAAAGGCAATGGACCAGATGATTTTGTGGAGCTTATTGAGACATTGGCTTCGCATATGCTGATCCTTGGCGGTGCGGCGAAGGATTTTGATGAAGGACTTATGAGAGTCCGGGAATCTATTCAAAGTGGGAAAGCATTGGATAAATTCAAACAATTTGTTGCTGCACAAGGTGGTGATACGAAATACATCGATCATCCAGAGTTATTTGAACAGGCAGATATTATAGAAGAAATACGATCAGAACAAGATGGATTTGTCGGAAGTATTGATGCACAGGAAATGGGAATCTGCTCTTTGATCCTTGGTGGAGGAAGAGAAACGAAGGAAAGTGTGATCGATCCAATGGTCGGACTTGTTTTCTCAAAGAAGGTTGCGGATCCGGTGAAGAAAGGCGATGTGCTTGCAACGATTTATGGAAATGATGAAGAAAAAGTAAAACAGGCAGTTCTTCATTTTAAAGAAAATTACCATATAATAGAAGAAAAACCAACGAAACCGATAATGATCCGGGAAGTATTATCTTAAATCTATTTGCATAAAATGATAAAAAGGATAGAGATCCATGAAACAAAGAATCTGGATATTTATTTTTAGTATTATTTTATGTGTGATTTTGACAGGATGTATCAAAAAGGATGAACGAGGACAAAAACAGAAGGTTGTATATGTTGTCTGTAGAAGAAGTGTGATCCCGGTACAATTAGGCAAACTGATCGATGAACAAAAGAGGGAAGCATTTCATTTTACATATACGACAGGTGGTTTTACTTATTATGTGATCGGATATGGAAGACAGCCGGGGAGCGGCTATAAGATCAAGGTTAGAGAATTTAGTGCAGACCGGACACATATTTATATTGATACGATACTGACAGGGGTTACAAAAGAGCACCAGAAGCATGGAAAATCTTATCCATATATTGTACTAAAAAGCCAGTTTTACGAAAAAGATGTGATTTTTCACTAAAATTATAAAAAGTTTAGAATAGTTTTATTGATTTATAAAATCAGAAAACATATAATGGTGCTTATGAATCAAAGGAGGAGCTGACATTTGAATAATCAACAGAATAATAAGAATGATAAAAATGATAAAGATAACAAGAAGAAAAACGCGAAGATTCTTGCAATCTTCCTGATCGTTTCAATTCTTGGTACTTTCTTTTTTAATTCGATTTTAACAAAATGGAGAAACGGAACGGAGAAAACGATTTCGTACAATAAATTTGTCACAATGCTTGATAAAGATCAGGTAAAAAGTGTAAAGGTCACAGACAGCCAGTTGAAAGTGACACCAAAGAACGAGGGAAATCCTTTTTACAAGACAACATATACGGTACAGAGGATCAGCGGAGATTATGAACTGGTGAATCGTCTGATCAAGAGTAAGATCGCATTTGAACAGGAACCAGAAGATCCGATGGATACTTTCTTATCGATATTGATCAGTTTGATCCCTACGATCGTGATCTTTGGATTCCTTGTCATGATGATGCGAAGAAGCAGCGGAATGATGGGGGTTGGAAAGTCCAATGCGAAGGTATATGTTGAGAAGAAGACAGGAGTGACATTTGCAGATGTTGCGGGACAGGGAGAAGCGAAGGAAACACTGACAGAGATGGTAGATTTTCTTCATCACCCAGAACGATACACAGAGATTGGTGCGAAGCTGCCAAAAGGTGCATTGCTTGTAGGACCTCCGGGTACTGGTAAGACATTGCTTGCCAAAGCAGTAGCAGGAGAAGCAGGAGTTCCATTCTTTTCACTTTCTGGATCTGACTTTGTAGAGATGTTTGTCGGAGTCGGAGCATCCAGAGTTCGTGACTTATTTAAACAGGCACAGCAGATGGCACCATGTATTATTTTTATTGATGAGATCGACGCTATTGGTAAGAGTCGTGATAATGGAATGCATGGTGGAGGAAATGATGAACGTGAACAGACATTGAATGCTTTACTTGCAGAGATGGATGGATTTGATACATCCAAAGGTATCATTATTCTTGCAGCAACAAACCGTCCAGAAGTCTTAGACAAAGCCCTTCTTCGTCCAGGACGTTTTGACCGCCGTGTTATTGTAGAACGCCCAGATTTAAAGGGAAGAATTGAGACATTAAAAGTACATGCCAAAGATGTGAAGATGGATGAGACCGTTGATTTTGAAGAAATCGCACTGGCAACCAGTGGAGCTGTTGGATCTGATCTTGCCAATATGATCAACGAAGCAGCACTTGGAGCTGTCAAGGCAGGAAGAAAGGCTGTTTCACAGAAAGACTTATTTGAAGCAGTGGAAGTTGTCATTGCGGGTAAAGAGAAGAAGGACAGAATTCTTGGCGATGAAGAGAAACACATCGTTGCATACCATGAAGTCGGACATGCACTGGTTATGGCATTGCAAAAAGAATCAGAACCAGTACAGAAGATCACCATCGTACCTCGTACCATGGGAGCACTTGGATATACAATGCAGCGTCCAGAAGAAGAAAAATACTTAAATAAGAAGGATGAGATGTTAGCAGACCTTGTATCATTCTTTGGTGGACGTGCGGCAGAAGAAGTGAAGTTTAACTCTGTCACAACAGGAGCATCCAATGATATTGAGCGCGCCACAGCGATCGCAAGAGCGATGGTAACACAGTATGGTATGTCCGATGAATTTGGATTGATCGGTTTAGAGTCCATTACAAACCGATACTTAGATGGACGTGCAGTTATGAACTGTGCAGAGACAACAGCAGCGAAAGTCGATGAAGTTGTCATGAAGATGTTAAAAGAAGCTTACGCCAAAGCAGTCACATACATTCGTGAAAATATGGACATTCTTGACGAAGCAGCAGAGTTTTTGATCCAGCGTGAGACGATCACAGGAAAAGAATTCATGGAAATCTTCAATAAATACAAGAATCCAGTAGAAGAGTCTGATAAAAATGTATCAGAGACAGCTGAAAATGTATCAGAGACAGCTGAAAATGATGCAGAAATTTCAGAAGCAGAGGTGAAAACAGATTCTGAGATCAAGACAGAAGAAGAAAATACATCGACATATAATACTGGATATGCCCAGTGGGTGGAAGATGATGACGATGAAGAATAATCTGTCAGAGTCAGTGAACAAAATAAAATAGCGAAAAGCATAAAAATGCGGAGACGATTGATCAAACAAATGTCTCCGCATTTTTCCATATAGCTGATATAAAAGGATGCCAAAGGTAAAAAATACATTCTATCCTCAGCAGGTCTTGTTACGGCCTTAATCCCATTCCACCTTCTAAGGTAAGTGTTTCTCCGTTCATATATTTGAAATCAGGCGAAGCTAACTGAACGCATACTCTTCCGATTTCTTTCTCAACATCTCCATAATGTCCTGCAGGAGGCATTTTAACATTAGCTTCAAAGGCTTCAGGATAAGCCTGCTGGAAATTTTCAAGCTGTGCTGTCCATGCGAGTGGACAAATGATATTAGCATTGATGCCGTCAGGACCCCATTCATTTGCGGCAACTCTGGTAAGACCACGGATTCCTTCTTTCGCTGCAGCATAAGCACATTGACCATAGTTTCCAAATAATCCGGCACCGGATGCAAAGTTAATGACAGAGCCCTTTGCTTCTTTCAAATGAGGGTAACATGCTTTCATATAGTAAAATGCAGCATAAAGACCGGAATAAAGTGCGAGATTAAATTGTTCAGTCGTATGATCAGCTAAAGTAACTCCAGAAGCAGATGCCTGTGCATTATTGATCAGGACATCGATCCGTCCGAATTTGGCGATTGTTTCATCAATGACATTCCGCACGACTGTCTCGTTGTCAGCACCGGCACTTACATCGGCTTGAACTGGGAGAACTTCGATATTGTATAATCTCTCGAGTTCCTCTTTGGCATCGGCAAGTTTCTGTTTATTTCTTCCTGTAATAACGAGGTTTGCACCTTCCTTTGCGTATGCAGTTGCAATTCCATAACCAATAGACCCACAGCTTCCATCTTTTAATACAGATCTTCCGCCACCAGTGATGATGGCTGTTTTACCCTTTAAAAATCCCATAAGTTTTACCTCTCATTATTAAGTGATGAGATAATCATAACAGACAAATTGTGTGAAATCAAGGAACAATTTTATTAATTATCTGACAATTTTGTTAATTTATTAATTAACGAAAAGATTCCGATCCAGAATGAACTAAATTTGGAATAACATAAAAAAATCTGCATTTTACAGAAAAAAGAAAGAAATAAAAAGAAAACCGCAGAAAAACAAATAGAAAACGAGCGATTTCTGACAGAAAATTCACAAAGAATAAATAAAAACTATCGATAATATAAAATTCATAGATGGAATCTTACGATATAAAACTTAAAATTCTGTATACAATATTCAAACATTAGTAAAACTGCACAAAAAACAGACACTTTCTTTGGAAACAAAGCTCAAAATCTGTGAAATAGAACTAAAATGTTTGAAATCAACAAAAAATGATTGACTAAAACATAACAGTGTATTAAAATAAAGACATCAAATAAAGAAAGCGCTTTTTGATAGAGTAATTAAAAGATAAAAGGTTATTTAAGGAATTATGTAATCAACATTTTGGAGGTAAAAATATGAAGGCGATTGTAAGATATGGACAGGCATTTGGTGGTTATACAATGAGAGACGTTCCAGAACCAACATGTGGACCAGAAGACATTATCTTAGAGATCAAAGCAGCAGCAATTTGTGGAGCTGATATGAAACACTGGAGAGTTGATAATGGATCTGATGAATTCAACTCAATCCGTGGACATGAGTTTGCAGGAGAGATCGTTCAGGTTGGAGAAAAAGTAACAGATTGGAAAGTAGGACAGAGAGTTGTTTCTGATAACAGTGCTCACGTATGTGGTGTCTGCCCAGCTTGCGAAATGGGAGATTTCCTTTGCTGTGAAGAAAAAGTTAACCTTGGATTAGATAATAACACATGGGGTGGAGGATTCTCAAAATACTGCAAGATTCCTGGAGAAATCTTAAGAATCCACAAACATGCGATCTGGGAGATTCCAGAAGGTGTTAAATATGAAGAAGCAGCAGTACTTGATCCTATCTGTAACGCATACAAAGCAGTAGCTCAGCAGTCTCACCTGATCCCAGGACAGGACGTTGTAGTATTCGGTACTGGACCACTTGGATTATTCTCAGTACAGATCGCAAGATTAATGGGAGCTGTAAACATCGTTATGGTAGGCCTTGATGAAGACGTTGATACTCGTTTCCCAGTTGCTTTAGAAGTTGGAGCTACACACGTAGTTAATGGATCTAAAGAAGATGTTGTAAAACGTTGTACAGAAATCTGCGGAAGAGACAACTTAGGATTAGTGATCGAGTGTTCTGGAGCTAACATCGCATTAAAACAGGCAATCGAAATGACAAGACCAAACGCTGAGATCGTTCGTGTAGGTATGGGATTCAAACCATTAGAATTCTCTATCAACGATATCACATCTTGGAATAAGAGCCTGATCGGTCATATGGCTTATGATTCTACATCTTGGAGAAATGCGATCAGATTACTTGAATCTGGACAGATCAAAGTTCAGCCACTGATCACACATAGATTAGGATTATCTGAATATGAAAAAGGTTTCGATGCTATGGCAGCAAAAGAAGCTATCAAAGTAATCTTCCACTATGATTTTGAAGATTAATCATTATCAGATTTAAAGATAATTAAGCAGTCTATAAAGGAGCAGAGTATGGAACGAAAATTAATGATCGCACCATCTATGGGTTGCTGTGATCTCTTTGATATGGAACGTCAGGTTCGTATCATCGATGAAAAATCAGACTTCTTACATATGGATATCAAAGATGGTGTATATGTACCAAGCTTTGGAATCGGACCAGAATTTCTAGCAGCATTAAAGGACAAAGTTAGTACACCAATGGATGCACATTTAATGATCAAGCATCCACAACAGTACCTTGAAACGTTTGCAAAGGCAGGGGCGGCCTATATTACGCCCCACACAGACTGCATCGAAGGAGATGCTTTCGTAACGATCAACAAGATCAAAGAACTTGGATGTAAAGCGGGAATTGCATTAAATCCATCCGTACCTTTAGAGACGATTGAGTATTATTTACCATTACTTGACAAGGTAACGATCATGATCGTAGACGCAGGTATTTCTGGACAGAAAGTCATTGAACAAACATATGACAAGATACGTAAACTGGTTAAGATACGTGAAGAAAAGGGACTTGATTTCTTAATTGAAGCCGATGGATCCATGAACAGAGATGTCTATCGTCCATTATACGAAGCAGGAGCAGATATGGTAGTCCTAGGACCACCAGCACTGTGGAATAAGGCTGATGACTTCGAAGAAGCATGGGCTATCATGGAAAATGAGCTTGAAAGCGAGCTTAACTAAACAAAGAGAGGAAAAAACAAATGTCAAACAAAAACGCAAATATCGGAGCAAGACTCGACCGTCTGCCAAACTCTGGCTGGCATATCAAAATGTGGTTAGTATCCGCATTCGCATTATTAGTATGCTGGTCAAATGGTATCGGTGGAGCAGTACAGAACGTACTTTTAAATGAGTTACACTGGTTAGAGCCAGGATCAACATTACTGGCTATGTGGGGAACAACTTACACAGCAGGTCAGTTATTCGGAGCATTAGTTGGTGGTCCGATCGGTGATAAGATTGGTCGTAAAAAATCTATCTTATTATATGAAGTGATCCACATCATCGCTATGATCGGTGGAGCAGCAGCACCTAACGTAACAGTATTATATGTATTCCGTTTAATCCAGGGATTTGGATTAGGAGCATTATTAGTCGTATTATTCGCAGCATTTACTGAGTATGTACCTGGTAAGAACCGTGGTGTATGGTCTTCCAGAAACTCATTCATCGGTAACTTTGCTCATCCAATCTGTAATGGTATTGCATTAGTGATCGTTTCTACAGGAGTCAGCATGAACATGAACTGGAGAATCCAGTACATCATCCCTTCTGTATTATCTATCATTGCAAGTATCATTATTTACAACAAATACCCAGAATCTCCACGTTGGTTAGAATCTCAGGGTAGAGTTGAAGAAGCAGATGCTATTATGACATCAATCGAAAAAGAAATTGAAGCATCTACAGGTAAACCATTACCACCAGTTGAAGCAGTTGAAGCAAAAGCAGTTAAAAACTTACCATACTCTGCATTATTTAAAGGTAAATTATTAAAGAGAACAATTTGTGGTTCTTTAGTACTGATCGGTATGAACACAATTCAGTACACACTGATGAACTGGATGCCTTCATTATTAAGTTCATTAGGATATGATACATCACAGTCTCAGTTCATGACAATGTTCGGTCTGTTCGGTGCACCATTCGGAATCTTCCTTGCATCTTTATACATGGATAAAGTACCAAGAAAAGCAACAGGTGTTATCTTACTGATCGCCATGGCTGTTATGGGTATCATTACTTCTAAACAGACAACAATGACAGCACTGATCGCTTCAACATTCGTATTAAATACATTCATCTATATGTATGTATGTTACGCATCAGCAGTATATGTACCAGAAATGTGGCCAACATCTGCAAAATTATCAGGATCTGGATTCTGTAATGCAATGGGTCGTGTAAGTAACATCTTCTTCCCATTCTTAGTTACATCTGTAGCAGCAGGATCTATGGGATCTAACGGTGTATTCGCACTGATCTCTGCAGTAGCAGTGATCATCGCTGTATCAATCGTCGTATTCGGTGTTGAGACAAGAGGAGAATCTGTCGAAGATATCGGTAACGTAGAGTAATCAAATTAGGGAATCCTAAAAATAACTTAACATAAAATATAACAATCAGTAATTGGTGCCCGTCCTTTGTTGGTTGGGCACCAAAACAAAAAAGGAGCATTTGCTATGAAAAATTCAGAAGCAATCTTAGTAACACCAAAACAATTTGAGATTCAGGAATGTGCAGTTCCAGAACCAAAAGATCATGAAATCTTAATGAAAGTTGAATATGTTGGAATGTGTGGATCTGATATTCACGGATTCGAGTTTGGACCATTCATCCCACCTAAAGATCCTAACCAGAAAATCGGTCTTGGACATGAAGTAGCTGGTGAAGTTGTAAAAGTCGGAGCAAAAGTAACAAAATTCAAACCAGGAGATAAAGTACTGATCGAACCTGGTGTACCAGATGATTCTTGTGAATATTGTCGTACAGGACGTTACAACATTTGTCCAGACGTAGATTTCATGGCAACACAGCCTAATTACAAAGGTGCTCTTTGTGAGTACATGACACATCCAGAAGAATGGACATACCATGTACCAGAAGGAATGACAACAATGGAAGCAGCATTAGTAGAGCCAGCAGCAGTTGGTATGCATGCAGCGATCCTTGGAGAAGCAAGATTAGGAAAAAGCATTGTAATCCTTGGAGCAGGAACGATCGGACTTATGGTACTTCAGGCTTGTAAGAGTCTTGGAGCAACAGACATCACAGTTGTAGATGTTATGGACAAACGACTTGACCTTGCAAAAGAACTTGGAGCATCCAGAACGATCAATGGTGCAAAAGAAGACACAGTTGCCCTTCTTCGTTCAGAAGAATTATTCGGAGATCATGGTGTGGAACTTGTATTTGAATGTGCAGGATCTACATTTACAGCAAATCAGGCAGTACAGATCGTAGCTCGTGGTGGAAAGATCATGATGGTAGGAACACAGTCTAAACCAGTTCCGATCGACTTCTTAAAGATCAACCGTGAAGTAACGATCCAGACATCATTCCGTTACTGTAACAATTATCCTCAGACAATTGAAGCAATCAGAAGCGGTAAGTTTAATGTAAAAGATATGGTAACACATGTATATGATTACAAAGATGTACAGCAGGCATTCATGGATGCAATCGATCCAGAAAAGAAAACTGACATGGTAAAAGGTGTTATCAAAGTCGCTGAATAAACAACAACATTTAGAACAAGAAAAGGAGAAATTAAAATGATCGCAGATATCAGATTTTGGGAACAGAAAGCTAGTGAAGGACATTATGCAATCCCTCACTTTAACGTATGGAACGCAGAAATGTTAATGGGAGTTATTGATGCAGCAGAAGAACTTCGTGCACCAATCATCATCTCTTTCGGAACAGGATTTACAGGAAATACTTCTTTTGAAGATTTCTGTTATATGATGGAATCCATGGCTAAAAAAGCTACAGTACCAGTGATCTTACATTGGGATCATGGACGTAACTGGACAATCTTAAAGAACGCTGTAGATCACTGCATGAACTCTGTAATGCGTGATGCGTCTGCATTACCATATGAAGAAAATGTTGCAGAGATCAAGAGATGTGTAGATTACTTCCATGCATACAACATTCCAGTAGAAGCTGAATTAGGACATGTAGGAAATGAAACAGTATACGAAGAAGCTTTAGCTGAGTATGCTTACACAGATCCTTCTCAGGCAAAAGATTTCGTAGAAAGAACAGGATGTGATTCTTTAGCAGTAGCAGTAGGAAATGTACATGGTGTTTACTCTGCTGAACCAAAGATCAGATTCGATATCATCGAAGAAGTTAACAAAGAAGTTAGTGTACCACTTGTACTTCATGGAGCTTCTGGTATCGGTGATGAAGACATCAAAAAAGCGATCCAGTGTGGTATTGCTAAGATCAACATCCATACAGAACTTTGCCAGGCTGCTATGGAAGCTATTAACGAACATAAAGACGAACCTTTCTTAGCTGTAGAACGTGCAGTTCGCCAGGCAGTAAAAGAACGTGCTATGTACAAGATCAAATTATTTGGTGATGACGGAAGGGCTGATGAATAAAGTGGAGAAAAAGTTAGACGTATTGTGTCTGGGAGCAGCGGTAGTAGATATTCCGCTGCGCCCAGTATCAAGAGAAGTTTTTGATATAGAATCATATCCGGTTGATAACATCGCGATGGCTGTCGGTGGAGACGCTATGAATGAGTCAACGATCATCAGCCGTCTTGGATGCAAGACAGGTCTGATGGCAGCGATCGGTGATGATGCAGCAGGAGCATTCATTTTACGTTCTTGCGATGAAGACAATATCGATACAGAAGGTGTGACAATTGATCCAAACTTAAATACATCCATTAATATCGGACTTGTAACAGAGGATGGAGAAAGAACATTTATCACAAACCGTAACGGAAGTCTTTGGAAAGAGAATATCGAACATGTAAATTTTGACAAGATCAAAGAAGCAAAAATCTTATCTTTAGCAAGTATTTTTAACTGTCCTTTACTGGATGGAAAAACATTAGAAAAGATCTTCTCATTCGCAAAAGAACACGGAATGACAATTACAGCTGATATGATCATGCCTCGATTAGGAGAGACATTAGATGATATCGCTGGTGCATTACAGTATGTAGATTACTTCTTCCCTAACTACGATGAAGCTTGTCTGATGACAGGTGAAAAAGATGAAGCAAAAGTGGCAGATAAACTGTTCTCTTACGGAATCAAAAACGTAGTTATGAAGATCGGTACTCGTGGATGCTACATCCGCAACAAAGATGGTGTTATGATCGTGCCAGCATGTAAAGGAATTACAGCAGTTGATACGATCGGTGCAGGAGATAACTTCGCATCTGGATTCATCGCAGCCCTGCTTCAGGGAAAAGACATCAAAGAATGTGCTGAATATGCAAACTGTACAGCGGCGATCGCAGTACAGCATCCAGGAGCAACATCAGGAGTACAGAATCGTCAGATGGTAGAAGATATGCTCAAGAAGTATAAAGAAGATTATAAATAGAATTTGGTTAATTGGTTGTTAGATCTGAAAGGAAAATTTAAAATGAAAACAATGAAATTAGGAAAAACAGGAATGGACGTTTCAAGAATCGGTCTTGGAACATGGTCAATCGGTGGTGGATCTGCCTGGGGTGGAGACCACGATCTTCAGACAGTGGTAGATACGATCAGAGAAGCTCCAAAAGCTGGTGTTAACTTAATCGATACAGCTCCAGGATACAACTTTGGTAACAGTGAAAAGATCCTTGGTAAAGCCTTAGAAGGAATGAACCGTGAAGATGTTAAGATCATCACAAAATGTGGTGTAACATGGGATCAGGAAATGAAAGGTGACCTGTTCAACAAAGTTAACGGAATTCAGTTATACAAGAACTTAAACAGTGAATCTGTGAAAAAAGAGATCGAAGCTTCCTTAGAACGTCTTGGAACAGATTATGTTGATGTATATATGACACATTGGCAAGCTACACCAGGAACAGAATATTTCGTTCCTATCCAGAAAACAATGGACGTTTTAAATGACTTAAAAGCACAGGGAAAAATCAAAGCAATCGGTGCTGCTAACGTAGACATCAACCATATCCAGGAATACATCAAATATGGTGATCTTGATATCATCCAGTGCAAATATTCTATCTTAGACCGTGGAATCGAAGATGAAATTATTCCATGTGCTCGTGAAAATGGCATCACGATCCAGTGCTATTCTCCACTTGAAATGGGATTATTATCTGGAACATTCCCAAGAGACTACAAACCAGTAGGAGCTCAGATTCCTAAGAAATGGTTCCAGCCAGAAAACATGCAGAACGCAATGGATATGATGGAATCTTGGAAACCATTATGTGAAAAATATGACTGCACAATTGCTAACTTAGCACTTGGATGGATTCTTGCACAGGGAGATTTCTTAAACTTATTAAGTGGATCTACAACAGTAGACGAAATCAGAGAAAATGTAAAATCTGCAGAATTAGAATTAGATCCTGAAGATGTAGCATTCATGAGAGAATCAGCAGAAGCAATCGATAAATAAAAATCAGAAAGAGATCCCTTGTGAGAGAAAAATTGAAAATGTTGGAAAACATGGAAAAAAGTCTTTGAATTCCACAAAATCAATGATAGAATAAAAGAAAGTCACAGAACATTTAAGAAGTATGTGACAAATAAGAATATATACTATATTAAAAAATTTACAAGGGGGGGGGTGTCCCGTGAAGAACCGTTTAGAACATATAAGAGAACAAGTTAAGAATGAGAAGAAAGTCACAGTATCCGAACTAAGTAAGATTTACAAGGTAACGGAAGAGACGATCCGAAGAGATCTTGAGAAGCTGGAAAAGGAAGGTTTTTTGACGAGAACATTTGGTGGTGCTGTATTAAACAGTGCAAGTCAGAAGGAACATATCCATTTTTACAAGCGAACATCGATCAATCAAAAGGAAAAGGCTAAGATCGCGCAACTCTTTAAGGAAGTATTAGATCAGAAGAGAACGATAGCAGCAGATGCCAGTACAACTGTCATGGAAGCCATTCGTTTACTGAAGGCAAACCGTAATATTACCGTACTGAGTTCATCAACAGAGATTTTCCGTGAGATGACAGGATCAGAGATTCATATTCTTTCAACAGGCGGCGTGTTCAATGAGGACTCCCTCTCTCTGCAAGGGAACTTAGCAAAAGAAAATATTAGAAGGTATCATGTGGATCTTGCACTGCTTAGCTGTAAAGGACTTGATATGGACAAAGGTATCATGGACTCCAGTGAACGAGAAGCAGATGTCAAGACAGAGATGGTAAAACAGGCACTAGAAGTAGCTCTTCTTGCAGATCATACAAAATTTGAGAGAACGGCATTTGTACAATTTTTAGACTGGGATCAGGTAACCTATCTGGTAACTGATGAAAGACCGTCAGATCAATGGGTTGAATTTTGTAAAGAAAAAGAAATCACGTTGATTTATTAAGAAGATATGATAGTCTGTGATGCTACCGTTTCAATCGCACCACATGGTAAAACGGAGGTGCACAATGGACGCAAAACGGAAAGAAAGCATGTCTATCATGAAGAAGATCATGATCGCGATGGTAACAGGAATTCTATTAGGAGTTGTTTGCTTGTGGCTGCGTGAATCACTAACAGCAGGCGGCAATGAAGGAACGTGGAAGCTGATCAATCGAATCTTCTTTCAGGACATCACACAGGAAAAGGGATTTTATTCCCTTGGATTATTCTATATCATACAGCAGTTATTTATGAGAGGTCTGCAGCTGGCAATCGTACCACTTGTTTTATCATCATTAAGCCTTGCATTATGCAGCATGGCAGATCCAAAGAGACTTGGAAAGATCGCAGGAAAGACAATTGGAACATTCGTAGGGTTTTATGTATGCGGTGCAACATTAGCTGGATTGTTTGCATACTTTATCAAATCCATGGGATGGTTCTCTGTGAATCTTCCAGAAACAACAACTTCTAATGTAGCAACACTGGAGGCATATAATCCATTGACAACAGTGATCAATGCGGTGCCATCAAATGTTGTGGAAGTACTTGGTTCAAACAACAGCATTCTGGCAGTTGTTGTAGTAGCTGTGATCTTAGGGCTTTCAATGAATGCTCTGGGAGACAAAGCAGCAACCATTAAGAGTTTATTACAGAATCTCAATGATATCGTACAGGTATATATGGACTTTTTGATCAACAAGGTCAGTCCAATTGCGATCTTCTGTATGTTAGCCAGAACATTTGCAACTTATGGAACAGAATATATCAGACCAACGTTAACATTTATGATCGCAACGATCTTTATCAGTTTAGCATTGGTTGTAACGATTTATCCAATCGGTATCTTCCTCTTAACCGGCTTAAATCCATTTAAGTTTGCAAAGAAGATTTTTAAAGTTGGAATGTTCGCAGCAGCGACTCAGTCATCTGCAGCAACACTTCCTTTAAACAGAAAAACATGCATGGAAGAACTTGGATGCAGCAAGGAAATCAGTAGTTTCGTACTTCCAATGGGAATGACTATTAATATGAACGGAACAACTGCCATGCATATGGTTGCGATTACATTTATCGCAACAGCAGCTGGGATCAATATCACACCAACCCAGCTGATCACAGCAGCATTCCTGTCTATTTGTGTAGCGATGGGAACACCTGCGATTCCGGTAGCTGGAACAACATTGATCTTTGTTATCATGTCAGGATTAGGATTAAGTTCTGATCTTTGTATGGTAGCATATGCATTAGTACTTGCGATCAGTTATCTGCCGGGTATGGCTGTAATTACATTGAACGTTGTTGGTGATGCGGCAACGACTGTGATTGTCAGCTATAAAGAAAATGAATTAGACAAAGATGTCTATAATAGTTAAAACACTCCATATAAAAATAAAATCCATATAATTTACAAAACTCCATATAATATGTCAAGAAAACTGTACACCGATGAGGCGTACAGTTTTCTTGTTTGGTAATAATAGTGATAAAACTGGATATTGTATGCATGAATTTGACAAAAACTGGGCAAAATGTTATAATATTAAAATCATTATATAGAATTTCCAGAATATTCTGTATATGGAAGAGGTGAATTTATGACACAATTAGATCTTAACAGAGTACGCCAGTCCATCAAGAATCAGATTGGCAGCAAAATCAAGATTAGTGCAAACAGAGGGCGACATAAATTTGTGACAGCTAAGGGAGTCATCACACAGACATACCCTAATATCTTTTTGGTAGAATTAGAGAATACAGATGGTAATGACCAGAATAAAACTGTAAGTTTCAGCTACCAGGACGTGATCACACGAGATGTCCGTATGATGCTATTAGAAAACTAACGGGTGATGCATAGAATCCTTCTTGTCTGAATATATTTGTATATACAGACAGGGAGGAATTTTTTTATGGATTTTGATAAGAAAGAATTTTATGGGATCGTGGCGAAAGCGAAGAAACAGATGCAGATCACGATCGATCAGGACTGCAATGTTGCAGATACAAAACCAGATGTAGAAAAGATGATCCAGACCAGAGGAATCGTAAAGATACAGGAAACGGAAATGATGGTTGACCGGGTAAGGATCAAGGGGGAATTTGTATTTCAGGGGCTATATGGTACAAATGATACGTCAGCATACCTTGAATCGCTGGAATATTCACTTCCGTTTGAGGAATATGTACATATAGAAGGAGTGCTCCCATCGGATTATGTAAAAGTAAAATATACGATCGATGACATCAATACGATTTTGATCAATTCAAGGAAAATAAGCATTCGTGTATTATTGACTTTTTCCTTTCAGATCACGGAAGAAATGAAAGAAAAAGGGATCATTGAAATTCATGAAGAAAATGTATCCGTGTTAAAGAAAGATGTACAGATCACAGATCTGATCGTAAATAAAAAGGATATCGCGAGATTAAAAGAAGAATTGGTACTTCCTGCAAATAAGGCGAACATTTATCAGATTTTATGGACACAGGTAGATATGGAAAATCTGCAGGCAAAAATTGGAGAGCACATGATCGAGATTCAGGGTGCAATGCATATATTTGTATTATATCTTGGAGAAGATGCCCAGATGCCGGTACAGTATGCGAGATGGGAGATTCCGGTAGATACGCAGTTGGAATGTTATGAATGTATGCCAGGAATGATCGGACGGATCGGGATGACACTCGGAGGACAGCAGTTAGAGATAAGACCTGATGAGGATGGAGAAGAAAGAATTATTTCTTTGGATGTTACGATCGACTGTGATATTAAAATCTATGAAGATCATAAGATTTCGTATATTGATGACGGGTATAGTATGGAAGAAACGCTAATTCCAGAATATCATATGTTCGATTTTGAGACACTGGTAGGAAAGAACCAAGCGGTGATGAAAGCAGACAAACGCTTTCGGCTGGAACAAGAGTCAGGAAAGCTGTTGCAAGTGTTATCCGTTAAAGGAAGTGCAACCGTAGACGATGTGGAAATGACAGCACAAGGATTATCTGTAGAAGGTGTGTGGATGGCAGATGTCTTGTATCTGTCCACAGAAGATATGACACCAGTGATGAGCAGTTCTTATATGGAGCCGTTTACATTTTTTGTTGAGACGAAGAATCTGACTGGAAATGAGGACTATCAGCTGGATGTGCGGGTAGATCAGATGACAGCGATTCCAACAGAAGGAGAAGAGATAGAGATCAGAGCTTCTGTTTTATTTGATTTTATCGCTTTTCACAGAGTCAGACAGCGGATTATGACGGATATGAAGCAAGGACCGCTAGACTATGACAAAATACGTGAGATCCCAGGGATCGTTGGGTATATCGTCAAAGAAGGAGACACTCTATGGTCTATTGCCAAGGCGTATTTTACAACGGTTGAGAGCATTCGGGAGCAAAATGAGGACATTTCCGATATCAAACTAGGAGATAAGCTTTTAATCGTAAAAGAAATGAAAATATTTTAGTAAATAAGGATTGCATTTTTTTCAGAACAATACTATAATATTCTGTATACAAGGTGTGAGATAGAAACTATTTCACATAAGATAAAGGAGTGCATATGGATCATAGTATTGTTCTAAAATCATATGGAAAAATCAACCTTGGTCTGGATGTTTTAAGAAGACGCGAAGATGGATACCATGAAGTGCGTATGATCATGCAGACGGTTGGACTTTATGATGTGCTTACAATGAAGAAAAGGAAAGATGACAAGATTGAGATGACCTGTAATCTTTCGTTTCTGCCCACCGATGAACGTAATCTCGTTTATAAGGCTGTAAAACTCATAAAGGATAAGTATCATATTAAAGATGGAGTTGAGATCAATCTCAGCAAACGGATTCCGGTAGCAGCAGGTATGGCTGGCGGAAGTTCTAATTGCGCAGCAGCATTAAAAGGAATGAATCAGCTGTTTGATCTAGGATTATCGATCGATGAATTATGTGAGATAGGAGTAACGCTTGGAGCAGATGTTCCATACTGTATCTGGGGTGGTACAGCACTATCAGAAGGAATCGGAGAGAAACTTTCAAGGGTTGATGCGATGCCAGATTGCTATATTCTGATCGCAAAACCAGGGATCAGTGTATCAACAGCATTTGTATATAAGAACCTTGATCTTCCAGCACTTTCGAAGCATCCGGATATCGATGGAATGCTGGAGTGCCTGAAAGAGAAAGATCTTACAGGAATCTGTAATCGTCTGGAGAATGTACTGGAGACAGTCACGATCAAGGAATATCCGATCATTGAGAAAGTTAAGAAACATCTGATGGATCAGGGAGCAAAGGGAGCTTTAATGAGTGGAAGTGGACCAACAATCTTCGCAATCTTTGAGGATAAGAAAACAGCGGACGATGCAATGGAATCATTACGAAGTATTGAGGACATCAAACAGGCATACGTAGTAAGACCGATACAATAATGTATTTTCACAAATAAGAAAGCAGTATGGAAGATACATTGGAGAAAGCAGGAGGAGAAGAAACTATGAGCGATAAATTAAAGGTAAACATGAATGAATATCTGCCATTGAGGGATGTGGTATTTAATACATTAAGACAGGCGATCATCACAGGAGAATTTGCACCAGGAGAACGTCTGATGGAGATTGCACTTGCGAATCGATTAGGAGTCAGCAGAACACCTGTCCGAGAAGCAATCCGTAAACTGGAACTGGAAGGACTTGTAGTCATGATCCCAAGAAAGGGAGCAGAAGTTGCAAGGATCACAGAAAAAGATTTAAGAGATGTCTTAGAAGTACGTTGTTCCTTAGAAGAATTAGCAGCAGAACTTGCAGCGGAACGTATGGATGAAGAAGGACAGGAGAAGTTAGATCAGGCATTAGTAGAATTCGAATCAGCAATCGAATCTGGAGATAATGCAGCCATCGCAGACAGCGATATGGAATTCCATGACATCATCTTCGATGCAACAGGGAATCCACGACTGATTCAGATCATTGGAAACTTAAGAGAACAGTTCTACCGTTATCGTCTGGAATATGTAAAGGATACAGATTACCATATTGTATTGTTGAATGAGCATAAAGAGCTTGTGAATGCGATCAGAGCAGGTAAGAAAGAAGAAGCACGCAAGATCATGAAGAAACATATTACAAATCAGGAAATGACAGTGATCCGTAATATTAAGGAAGAATACTAAATTTTAATTTTTGTAGTTGGCCAACTGTAGATTTTGAGTATATGATAAAAAATAAATAAACGATCGGAAGAGCAGCTAGAGAATTTTGCTCTTCCGATCGTTTATTTATTTTTTATGTAGTGGTAGATAGATTTTTATACTTTTGACACTTACATCATATAATAAACTACAAGGAACAAAAAAGGGGAAAATATGAATATAAGAACCGCAACAATCAAAGATCTAGAAGCAGTAACATCTGTAGAGGCAGAATGCTTTCCACCAGCGGAAGCAGCAACAAGAGAAGAATTAGCAGAACGATTAAAATACTATGCTGATCATTTCTGGCTGATGTTTGATGGAGATAAATTAATTGCGTTTGTAGATGGATTTGTAACGGATGAAGAAGATCTGACAGATGAGATGTATGCAAAAGCTCAGTTGCACAATGAAAGTGGAGCGTGGCAGATGATCTTTGGGGTGAATACGATACCTGCATACAGAAAACATGGGTATGCAGGAGAGTTGATCAAATGTGCGATCGAAGATGCAAGAAAGCAGGAAAGAAAAGGATTAGTGCTTACTTGTAAGGATCATTTGGTGCAGTATTATGCGAAATTTGGATTTGAGAATGAGGGAGTATCTGAGTCTGAGCATGGAGGAGTGAAGTGGAATCAGATGAGGCTTAAATTTTGATCATAATGCTGCAAGATTTGGGATGTTGACACAAACAGTAAAGAACAGTAAAATAGTATAAAAACAGTAAAGAACAGTAAAAGAGATAAGAGGTGATAAGAAATGCAAAATCCTTTTACACTTACATTTGGAAAAAGTCCGTTAGAACCAGTGGAACGTCCAGTACAGATGAAAGAGATCATTGATACATTTACAGCAGAACAGATCAATCAGCAGATGTTTATTATTACAGGAGTGCGTGGGTCAGGAAAGACTGTAATGATGACTGAGATTTCACAGAAATTGAGAGAAAATGATCAATGGATCGTAATAGAATTGAATCCAGCAACAGATTTATTGAAAGGACTTTTATCAAAGTTAAATAGCAACAAGGTATGTGCTGGAATCATTAAATCTGCCAAAATTGATCTGTCATTTTTTGGTTTTGGAGTAGCAATTGAAGGAATGTCACCAATTACAGATGAAGAGACAGCGATCATAGCAATTCTGGAAAAGATGAAAAAGAATGGGAAGAGGCTCTTGATCACAATTGATGAAGTTACGAATAATGAATTTATGCAGGTTTTTGCTGGATCTTTTCAGATTTTTGTAAGGCAGGATCTACCAGTATTTTTATTAGCAACGGGTTTATATGAGAACATCGATGAGTTACAGAATGAAAAGAATCTTACATTCTTATATAGAGCACCAAAGATACAATTAAAACCGTTAAATAATCGGGCAATCATGAATAAATATAAAACAATTTTTAAAATTGAATCAGAACATGCTGCGAAGATGGCAGAACTTACAAAAGGTTATCCATTTGCATTTCAGGTTCTTGGATATTTAACATGGAATCATGATGGTGATTACGAAGCAGTCATTGATGAATATGAACAGTATTTGAGTGAATTTGTTTATGATAAGATCTGGTCAGAATTATCACAGAAAGATAGGATAGTAGCAAGAGGAATTGCAGAGGTTGATGGTGGGAAGATCAAAGATATCCGGGAACGTTTAGGAATGGAGACGAATGAATTTAATCCATATCGAAAACGTTTGATAAAAAAAGGAATTTTATCAGGTGAAATGAGAGGATATGTATACTTTACATTACCATTATTTGATGAGTATGTGATTGAAAATTCATAGAAATTAATTTCTATGGTTTTTTACACATTTCTTGCGTTACAATAGTATAAAACAAACAGGAGATTTTCATCATCCGGCGACCTTGTATTGAATCGTTGATATTGCTGCGGGGAATCTGCAGAGGTATGTGGAAGGAGAAGAATTGATGAATGTGGTGGACCCTTCTACAGGATACAGGAAGTAAAGAAACAATAAATTAGTAAAGCTATAATAAATAGAGGAATAATATGCTAACAGAGATAAAAGAAAGAGAAAAACAATCACTGACTTCAGCAGAATTAAACGTAATTGATTGGATTAATGAAAATGAAGAAAAAATACCAGATATGTCAATCAATGAAATTGCAGATGCAAGTTTCACATCGCCAGCAACTGTATCACGAGCAATACGAAAGTGCGGATTTTCTGGAATTGCAGAAATGAAATATAAAATCTCCAGTCAGATGAATTATATCGTAGAAGGGAAAATTGTAAATGAGATTTTTGAAAAAAGTATTACGGAATGTAAAAAGACAATTGAAGCTTTAGATGTTGATATGATTTTAAGAGTGATACGTTATATCCGGTTTTCGGAGAAAATCTATATATTAGCAAGAGGTACAACGGCATTGATCGCAAGGGATTTTGAGTTTCAATTGCAGTTATTAGGTTATAACGCATTTGTGTTATCAGATTCACAGATTATGCGAAATTCAAAGAAATTATTTAAAGAAAATGATATCGTGATGATTTTTACTTTAAAAAACAGTACTCCAGAATTGGAAATGTCAGCAAAATTTGCAAAAGAAGTGGGAGCAACAGTTATTACTTGCTGTTGTATTCAGGGAACGTCATTAGAAAAGTATTCTGATTTGTCAATCCTTGGGGGACGTAAAAAAAATAATAGTATGATTGAAGAATTTAACGTAATGTCTAGATTGCCTTTACATATTATTGCACGGACCTTGATTGATTACTTAACGTTATAAAATAGTAAAAATAATAAAGAATCCATGGAACATTGTATACATAGACAGTGTTTCATGGATTTTTTTGTTTTTTTAGAGACGAAAAAGCAACTTTGAAAATGAAAAAAACAGATTTTCAAGATGAGAAAGTGGCAGTTTTGCTAAGAAAAAGGGGAATTAATGAAAATTTTGAAAAAACAAGCGGAAAATATTTTCAAAATTATGCTGTTACAATGAAATCATCAATGAAAGGTAACTTAAAGAAAGGAGAAAAAATGGTAGGTGTTTTAATTGCAACGCATGGAGGGTTTGCAGAAGGAATTCTAAATGCGGTGGAACTGATCGCAGGAAAACAGGAAGGGGTAAAAACAATCGGATTATTTCATGGCGATGGAATTGATGAGTTCTCAGACAAGGTACAGACAGCATATGAAGAACTTGATGACGGAGATGGCGTACTTGTTTTTGTAGATATATTTGGAGGAAGTCCTTCTAATGCAGTTATGAAATTGATCAGTCAAAAACCAGAAGTGAAAGCAATTGCAGGACTGAATATGCCAATGCTTGTTGAAGCGTTTTTAACAAGAGAAGGTAGTACAGTTGAAGAACTTTGTGACAGGTGTAAACAGGCAGGAGTGCAAAATCAAGTGCTGGTTCATGAAAAATATCAAGAACTGACACAATCAATGACACAAGATGACGATGATGATTTTTAAATATATGAGGAGGAAGCAGAATGAGTAACAGTATCGTATTAACGAGAATTGACGACCGTTTAATTCATGGACAGGTTATGACATCATGGTTAAACTATACAAGCGCTACAAAGATTATGGTTGTTGATGATCGTTCAGCACAGGATCCATTTTTAAAGACAGTATTAAAAAATGCAGTTCCCAAAAATGTTGGATTGGGGGTTTTTACAGCAGAAAAAGCGGCAAATCGTCTGATAAAAGGATTTCCCGAATCCGATAGAGTGATCATACTTGTAAAATATCCAGCAACAATCTGTAAGATGATGAAATTAGGAGTGAAGTTTGACAAGGTAAATATTGGTGGAATGGGTGCAGCAAAGAATAGAGAAAAATTTTATAAAAATATTTCAGCATCTGAAGAAGAAAAAGAAATGTTAAAAACAATGATTGATGCAGGAACAAAAGTAGAAATTCAGATCATTGCGGAAGATGCAGCAGTTGATGTTTCAAAATTATTATAAGAGAAGGAGAGAAAAATGACAATTTCAGTGATTCAGGCAATTTTGATTGGTCTGCTATATTATCTTGGAATCAATGGTACTCCATGGACAACACTTCTTGGAAGTACGATTTTACAAAAACCGTTAGTATCAGGTGTACTTGTTGGGTGCATTCTTGGTGATCCAGTGCAGGGAGCGATCATTGGAGCAGCAATTCAGTTACCATTTATTGCATATATTTCAGCTGGTGGAGCACCTCCTACAGATCCAGGACTTGCAGGAACATTAGGTACGGCACTTGCAATGGCAGCAGGTGTAAAACCGGAAGCAGCAATCGCGATGGCAGTTCCAATTGGCCTTTTAGGAACGATTATATGGGTACTCCATATGACAATTGACGTATTTTTTGTACATATGATTGATAAGGCGGCCGATGAAGGAAATATGAAAAAAGCAGAATTCCTTCATATTGTTCCACCACAGATCGTAGCACTTTTACTTGGTGCAATTCCAGTGGCATTGGGTTGTTATTTTGGATCAGGTGTTGTAACAAAAATTATTACACTTTTAGATGGTACACCATTAAGAACATTGGAAGTTATTGGTGGAATCTTACCAGCAATCGGTATCGCAATGAATCTTCGAGCAATTAGCAAACCAGGTATTTTGATGTGGTATATTCTAGGATTTATTATTGCAGTTTATTTGAATTTGGCAACAATGCCAATCGCTATTATTGCAGGAATTGTAGCATATATTTATACAGATTTAATTGCAAGAACAGAAGAAAAAGCAGCGGTTGTGGAATCATATGATGATGCAGATGAGGATTTCATTTAAAGGAGATAGATGATGGAAGAAAATAAAATTAAATTAAGCAAAAAAGATGTATGGAAAGCTTTCTTAAAATGGACATTTTTCTCACATTCAAACTATAACTATGAACGCTTACAGGCAAGTGGTATATTACAGTCAATGTCTCATATTCCAGAAAAATTATATCCTGGGAATAAAGAAGAGCAGAAGAAATTTATGCAAAGACATATGTCATTTTACAACACGGAGCCTCATTTTGGAGGAATTATCAATGGAATGGTTCTTGCAATGGAAGAAGAGCGGGCAAATGGAGCAGATATTGATGATGATGCGATCAACAATATTAAAACAGGTTTGATGGGACCAATGGCTGGAATTGGAGATACTTTATGGCAAGGAACATTACAGCCGATCGCACTGGCAGTTGGTATTAGTATTGCATCGGGTGGAAATGTTATTGGTGCATTAGTATTTGCATTGATCATGGCAGCAGTCATGTATCCAATTGCTTATTTTATGTATATGAAAGGATATACAACAGGTAAGGCTGGAGTAGAGGCAATATTAAGTGGGGGAAAGATGAAACAGCTGATTCAGGCAGCGTCCATTATGGGCGCAACAGTGTTAGGGTCTCTGACGGCAAATTATGTTAGTGCAACTTCAAAAATGAAGATTCAGATTGGTGCATCAAAATTAATGCTTCAGACAGATATTTTAGATAAATTATTAAAAGGTGGGGTTCCACTTGGAATTACATTATTGACATTATATTTATTAAAGAATAAACAGATGAAATCAACAACAGTTATGTTAGTGCTTGTTGTAATTGGTTTGATTTGTGGTATTACAGGAATTTTAGGATAAAAAATAAAGGAAAGGGAGAAGAATAATGGCTGAAACAATGAAAACGGCGGTATTTACAGGAATCAAAGAAATTGAACTTCAGGAATGTGAAAGACCTGTTCCAAAAGGAAATAAAGCATTAGTAAAAATTGATGCGACAGCAATCTGTACATGGGAACAGAGAGTTTATACGGGAGTAAATAAAGTAGAATTTCCATTTATTGGAGGACATGAGATTGCAGCGCATATTGTAGAACTTGGAGACGAAGTAAATCGTACAGAATGGGCAGTTGGAGATAAAGTTGTTGTAGGGGCAACTTTGCAGTGTAGAAACTGTTTTTATTGTAAAACAGGAAACTCCCAGAGCTGTGATCACTTTAACCATAGTGCACATCTGGAAGGAATGCCTCATAAAGGAATGGGTGGATTAAGTGAGTATATGTTGGTATCACCAGATTGTATGTTTAAATATGAAAATGTAACTCCGGAAGAAGCATCTATCATTGAACCTGTTTCTTGCGTAGTACATAGTATTGAAACAGCAGAAATTCAGATGGGAGATACAGTGCTTGTGATCGGATGTGGAATCATGGGACTTTTACATACAATGATCGCCAGTAAGCAGGGAGCAAGTGTTATCGTATCAGATGTTAATGAAGAACGTTTAGAAGTTGCAAAACAACTTGGAGCTAAGTATACGATCAATCCAGCAAAAGAGAATCTTGAACAGAGAATTTTAGAAATTACGAATGGATTAAAAGCACAGGTTATTTTCGATACAACACCATTACCATCTGTAGTAGGGGATACATTTAAATGTGTATGTAATGCAGGAAAAATTGTATTATACAGTTCTATTCACCCAGCAGAACCAGTTCCATTTGATCCAAACTGGGTGCATGGAAAATCTATCAAGATTCTTGGAACAGCGAATTCCAATGACAGAGATTTTGTAAGAGCAGCAAGAATGGTATCAGAAGGAGTGATTGATCTGAAACCATTTGTAAGTGCAGTTTACGAATCTGAACAGATTAAAGAAGCATTTGAATCTGCAATACAAGGTGATAAATTCAGAGTAGTAGTAAAATTCTAGGATTTAGGAAAGTAAAAGCAACAGTGAGGTGAAAAAATGATTTATACATTGACAACAAACCCTGCGATTGATATGAATGTATGTACAAATGGATTGGAGCCTTCAAGAGTAAATCGTACATTTGGTGTAGTGTATACACCAAACGGAAAGGGACTTAATGTTAGTTTTGTACTAGGACATTTTGGTGTTGAATCTGTGATTTTTGGATTTTTCGGGGGATTTTCTGGAGAATATGTTGTGAATGAATCCAGAAAAAAAGGATTTAAAGTTGATCCAGTATGGGTAGATGATACAACAAGAATTAATATTTTTTTAAATGATGGGGAAAAAGAATATAAGTTTGTAAATGAAGGATCATTTGTAACAGAAGAAAATCAGTTTCAATTGTTAAAGATGATCAAAGAAGCAAGAGATATGGATTATTTGAGTATTAGTGGAAGCCTTGCAAAGGGAATTAATACAGCTTACTATGATCAGATACTTGAAGTTTGTCAGCAGAAGAATGTTGATGTTATTTTAGACATCAGTTCACCAAAACTTGCAGAATTATTAAAGTATAAACCATTATTAATCAAGCCAAACGATGAAGAGTTAAAGGATATTTTTGGAATTGATCTGAAAACAGAAAAAGATATGATCAATGCATTAGATTTTCTTCACAAAGAAGGCGCACAAAACATTCTTTTGACATTGGGTGACAAAGGATCCTACTTCTACAATGGAAAAAATGTTTATTATGCAAGTGCACAGCCGGTAAAATTATTAAGTTCGGCATGTGCAGGAGATTCAGCATTAGCAGCGTTTCTAAGTGTCTGGCTGGATGATCAGACAAAGATAGTGGAAGCATTAAAAAATTCAGCGGCAACAGGAGCAAATGTAGCAGAAAGTAATGCAATTGGTACATTAGAAAAAGTTGAAGAATATAAGAAAAATATTCAGGTTAGAAAGGTGAGATAAATGGCATTAGTTACGACAAAACAATTATTATTAGATGCACAGAAGGGTGGCTATGCAGTTGGTGCATTTAATGTTGAAAATATGGAAATGGTACAGGCAGTAGTTGCGGCAGCAGAAGAATTAAGATCACCAGTGATTATGCAGACAACACCATCGACAGTAAAATACGCGAATTTAAACTATTTTTATGAGAATGTGAAAGTTGCAGCACAGGAATCAAGTGTTCCAGTAGTGATTCATTTAGATCACGGAAATAGTTTTGAACTTGCAATGCAGGCGTATAGAACGGGATATACTTCTATTATGATCGATGGATCACATGAAGGATTTGAAGATAATATTGCACTTACAAGTGCCGTTGTCAAAGCATGTCATCCGGGAGAAGTTCCAATTGAAGCAGAACTTGGAAAAGTCGGTGGTAAAGAAGATGATTTAGATGGTGGAGAGGGAGATCCATATACAAATCCACAGGAAGCGGCAGAGTTTGTAGAGCGAACAGGAATTGATTCTCTTGCAGTAGCAATCGGAACGGCACATGGAGTTTATAAAGGAGTTCCCAAACTTGATTTTTCTCGATTAAGTGAAATAAGAAAAGCAGTATCCATTCCATTGGTGTTGCATGGAACATCAGGGGTTCCGGATGAAGATGTGGCAGAATGTATAAAACGGGGAATTTGTAAAGTTAATTATGCAACGGACTTAAGAATTGCATTTACAAAAGGAATTAATCAGGTTTTAAAGGAAAATCCAGATACGATTGATCCAAAGAAATATAATGCAAAAGGTAGAGAAGAAGTTAGAAAATATGTAATGCATAAAATGAAAATATGTCAGAGCATAGCAAAGGCGTAACGAAAAAAGAGAGTTTTGGGAAATATCTCAAAACTCTCTTTTTTACTGATTGATGCCCGGCATAATAGTCTTCACATACCGTGAAGCAAACTTCGGACAATTCGCCCTAATATAACTATTATTCACCTGTGCTGGGCTAAGAAAATCAGAATATACTCCATAAACCCCAAGTTTCATAAACTCTTTCGCAAAATAAGCATTATTCACGGAATGTGTATATGAATAAATTCCTTGTTTTGCAAGCAGTTCCATACGATAATCATTGATATCATTCTTAGGAGAAGTGATCGCTTCAATACCATTTTGTTTACAGAACTTTACGACTTTATAAAATGCTGCATCTGGCTGTTTGTAAGTGGTGTATACAAAATGCTTGAATGGATGCACGCTTTTTACAGCCCAGTACATTCTCTGATTGTAGACCTGAACGATCACACGGTCTAAGAGGTCTTCTTTACCGACTTTTTTAGCTGTCTGTACAAGAACATTAAATTCCTTTTTTGCATCTGCAGGCTCTGTGCTTTTTGAGTCTGTCATCAGATAGAAATCAGGATATTTTTCCATGAGATTCAATACATCAAGGAAAGAAGTTGGTGTATATTTCCCATAGATCTTAGTATTTTTGAATTTACGGTAACTGACTGGGTCGCCTTTTTTACTGGTTGGATCAGAAAGTTTCCGACCCCATTGGTGCTTACCAATCGCAACGTTGTCCTTAGTAAGAAGGATGTCCATTTCAAAGACACGATAACCCTTCTGATAAGCAGGGTAAAAGCCATCGATGGAATTCAAATAATCTTTGCCATCAAGCCCGCCCATTGCATGGGCAATGCTGTGGTAAGTATACCAAGGTTTCAGTGTTGTTTTTTCTTTTTGTGCCTTTTTACGAGCAGTGTTAACATCTTTTTCACGCTGGACCTCAGATTGTTTTGCCAGTTGCTTTTGATGCTTTTTATGATATACCGAATAAGCACTAAAAGCTCCGCCAGCAACAATAACAGCAAGGCAAAGTGTTAAGATATGTGGAAGAAATCGTTTTAATCGGTATTTCCAGACTACATATCGGATTTCCTTTGTTTTTATTTTTGAAAGTCTCATTGCTAAACTCCTAGCTTAATAAAAATGTAACATTCGAAACAAATAATTAATATCTATCCATTATAGCATAAACCTGTGTCGAAAAAAAGAACGAAATCCCATACAAAGTAAGCTGCCAATTAAGATTAGTAAGATGATCATAACGGTGCAGTGAAGGAAAAATGCATCTGGAAGGATCATGATCACAGGGTCGGTAGCTTCATCAAAAATCCAATAATCATTTCGAAACATGATCTCATGAAACAAAGTAAAAGCGGCATCCCAGTTGAACGCACATAAAATACCAACGATTACGGGTAATAAAACAGTTATAATAGAAGCTGATCTCAAAAAATCAATATTTCGTGACCTTATTTTTCTCTTTATGAGGAAATAAGATAAGATCAGTGTGATCACGCAAAGATATTCGATACCAACAAAGATTCGTTTTACTTCTTCAAAATGAATCTTTCCCTCTCTTGACATAGGCAAGGTCAGTTTTAATTTGCTAGAATAAAAGAACTGATTATAATCAATCAAAGCATCATAATTTTCACGAATCACTTTTTTGGAAAAACCGGAAGTTTCTTCTATTTTCAAAGAGGAAATATCATGATAATATAAAGGTCGGAAGTTTAATGTTATCGTTACGGATGCACTGATGATAAATAGTGCAAGACATAAGGATATCAGGATATTTTTCATAGATGTTCTCATCCTTTCTGTAAATTGTAAATGATCATATCTGCTAATGATAACAATCTTAACATAAAGAAATAAAAGAATTCAATGAATTTAAGAGTATAACAGGAAGGACAGACTATGAGGAAAGAACTTCACTGTCCACAGATCATAAAGGACGGTAAAACCATAGGATATGGCGGCGATCAGGAATGGTTTCCAGGAGATTTTCAGCGCCTGGCAGGATGTGGAAGTGTGACAGGCAGCAATATTGCAGCTATTTATGCACTCAGTCGGGAAGATTTTAAAGATTTATATCCGATAAAAGATAGTCAGAAAGCAGCAGACTATGAACAATATTTAAATTTGATGCAGACGATGTATCGCTATATGAAACCTGGATTTATGGGATATCCACTGATTGGGAGATTTGCGAAAGATTTCAAAAGATATGCAAAAGATCATGGAATCACATTAAGTTCAGAACAGCTATTTTTACCCAAAAGTAGAGAACAGGCATTGGATTTTATCTTGCCAGCATTAAAGGAAGACCATCCAGTTGCATTTCTGATCTTAAGACATCCGGCGCATGAATTAAGAGAAGATAACTGGCACTGGGTGACGATCACAGGATTTGATGAGGAAGAAGAGAAATTGATCTGGTCGAATTGTGGAGAGTGCGAAGAAATCGACTGGAATATGCTATTTGATACAGATAAGAAATATTATGTGGGAATCGTAAAATTTAAGGAGGAAGAATGATGTATGATGTGATCTTTAAAAATGGAAATGTCGTTGATGTGAAAAATGAACAGATCCTTCAGGCAGATATTGCAGTGAAAGATGGAAAAATCGCAGGAATTGGTCATTTTTCAGGGGAGAATGTAATAGATTGTACAGGAAAATATATCACACCTGGATTCATTGATGCACATGTACATATTGAATCTAGTATGGCGACACCAATGGAATTTTCCAAAGCAGTTATGCCGCATGGTACAACGACGGTTATCGCAGATCCCCATGAACTTGTCAATGTCAAAGGAAATGAAGCGATGGAATACATTCTGGATGCAGCAGGCGATGCCCCACTTGGAATCTATGTCATGATGCCTTCATCCATTCCAGCGACACCATTTGAGACAAATGGGGCAGATTTTACGGCGGAAGATATGAAGCAGTGGAAGGAACATCCGCTTGTCTTAGGACTTGGAGAAGTGATGTGTTATCCAGCGGTTCTAAGCAAAGAAGAGCAGATCATGAAGAAATTAGAGCTGTGTAAAGGAATGGTCATTGATGGACATGCACCGGGACTTAGCGGAGAAGACTTAAAGGCATATGTGGAAGCAGGAGTTATGACAGATCATGAATGTACATCTTTTGAAGAAGCCAAAGAAAAATGTCTTGCAGGCATGAAAATCTTAGTTCGTGAAGGAAGTGCAGCAAGGAATGTAGACAATATAGTTCCGGGACTTGTCAAAGAACCAGAATTTATTGCACATTTTATGTTCTGTACCGATGATAAACATCTTGATACTATTGAAAATGAAGGACATATTAGTTACAATATAAAGAAGAGTATCCAGCTTGGAATGAATCCAATATCAGCGGTAAAGATGGCAACATATAATGCTGCAAAGACATATGGTTTAAATGATATCGGAGTATTAGAAGAGGGAAAAGATGCGGACATCGTGATCCTTGATTCTTTGGAGAGTGTCGAAGTACATTCTGTATACAAACAAGGAAGAATTGTGAACACAGAATTCTTTACAAAAGAAGCAAAACCAGTGAATGAATCCATGCTTCATACCGTTGTATTAAAGAATATCTCCAAAGATAAGATTCAGGTAAAAGCAGAAGGAAAGATCCCTGTGATCGGAATGATCCCAGGGCAGATCGTCACGAAGTTTTTACAGGAAGAGGTTCCATCAAAGGATGGGTTATTTACTCCAGATAGTGAATATTCTAAACTATGTGTATTTGAACGTCACCGCGGAACAGGCAATGCAGCTGCGGCACCGATCAAGGGATATGGGATAACCAACGGTGCGATCGCAACATCTGTAGCACATGATTCACATAACATCATTGCGGCAGGAGATAATGACGAAGATATCATCAAAGCTGTACAGACGATAGAGGAGATTCAGGGAGGATACGCACTGGTATCTGAAGGCAAAGTTTTAGGTACTTTACCGCTGACGGTTGCGGGGCTTTTAAGCCAGAAACCGGCGAAAGACATCCAGAAAGGTATCGATGAGCTGTTACAAAAAGCAGGGAAACTAGGAATATCCAGAGATATTGATCCATTTATCACATTATCATTTATGGCACTTCCAGTGATTCCATCATTAAGACTGACAGACCTTGGACTTGTGGATGTAGACACATTTCAATTATTAAAATCATAAGGAAAGAAGAAGGGTACAATGGCAAGACGAAGAAAAAGAAGACGCATCAACAAAGGAAGAGTTGCAGCACTATTGATCATTATCCTGGTGATTGCAGCAGGAATATTTTTTGTAACGACAAGATTTGGAAGAACAAGTTATGCATCAGTGAACAAATCCATGGGAGAATACATGGTAAAGGCAAATGATGATCTGCTCGGTAAAGGAACAGACAAAGAATTGAAGAAATCACTCTACGTTCCAAGAAAGATCGATAAGACAAAGAAACTGATCGCATTTACATTTGATGATGGTCCATTAAAAGGAAATACAGAAAGAGTATTAGCAGCATTAGAGAAGAACGATGCAAGAGCAACATTTTTCATGTTAGGACAGAATGCAAATTATTATCCAGAGACAGTCAAGAAAGTCTTAGAGTCAGGTAATGAAGTATCAAGCCACACATGGAATCATACATACCTTCCAAAGTTAAGTGCTGCACAGGTAAGAGAACAGGAAGACAAGACAGCGAATGCAATCTACAAGGCATGTGGAAGTAAACCAGTCAGCGTAAGACCTCCATATGGAGCGATCAATGAGAATGTTAAAAAAGGAATTGATACACCACTGATCCTTTGGAGTGTTGATACCTTAGACTGGAAGACAAAGAACACGGATGCGACTGTTAAAACAATCTTAAAACATGCAAAAGACGGAGATATCGTGTTAATGCATGATATTCATAAGCCAACCGTTGCAGCAGTAGAGAAAGTATTACCGATCCTTAAGAAGAAAGGATATGAAGTTTGTACAGTATCCGAGCTGTTAGAAGCTAAGGGTGTGAAAGCAGGCAAAGGTGATAAAGTCTTTAGTGCAACTGATATTATTAGAAAATAATGAGATTTAGAATTTGAAATTTTAAACAAATTGGAAAGGATTATCATGTTTTGTGATGATCCTTTCCTTTTTTTGTTTGCAGGAGATTCCATAAAACAGGATTCTTTTTACCAAAAAGACAAAATCAAGAACAAACCAGATGCTAAAAGGAGCTATTTTGCTGTTTTGTTCTTGAATCAAAAGTTAGTGTATACTAACATATAACCGTAAATTATAAAAGAAAGGAAGAGAGAAGGAGTTTTTCATGAATGAGAAACGAGAAGTAATCCTGCCATCAGATTTTTCAGGAGAGAAAGGAAAGATCGTCTGTTATCGGATCAGCTCATATCTGGAGCTTTTGTATATTGATATCAGATCAAGAAGAATCCCAGAAGTCCAGATTCAGGCCTACGAAGGGGAAGCGGTCATGACAGTGAATTTCAGTTTCCTTGGCAAGTGTGAGGTTCTTTTGAAAAATGGTGGCGGTACTTATGTGGATACCGGGGAATATTCAATCGACTATGGGACTGCTTCAAGAGAAGCGGATGAATTTTACTATCCAAGAGCACAGTATCATGGAATGGAGTTGATCTTGTATCCATGTCCAGAACTTGACAAAGAACTGTCATTAAATGGCAGGAATACCAAAATGAGCGTTGAATTAAAAGAACGGTTTCTGGGAAGAGAGACACCATTTATTTCAAAAGCAGATGCAAGAATTGAACAGGCAGTGAGAGTGATTCAAGATGACATTGAAGCAGATGCAGATATGAATCTTCTTGCGGTGGATGTCAGCCGGTGGCTTCAGGTTCTTTGCAGCAAAAGGGATGCAGTGGAGACAAACAGGGTGTACTACTCAGGTTCACAGATTCAGATTGCGAGAAAGACCATGGATATTCTGACAGAAGATTTAAGCAAACGATATTCTGCAGCGACACTTGCGAAACATTTTGGAATCAGTGAGACAAGTCTTAAGAATTATTTCCAGGGAGTATATGGAAGAGGATACAGCGAATTATTGAATGAGATCCGAATGAAAAAGGCAGCAGAATTGATTCTGAAAAATTCAATGAAAATATCAGAGATCAGTGATGCAGTAGGATTTGCGACACAATCAAGATTTGCAAAAGCATTTAAGAATTATTACGGGGCTGCACCGCTTGAATATAAGCGCAAGCACAATTTAAATAAGGACAGTAGACAGATGGAATTGTCCGACAATAAATAATTTACGGAGGTGAATATAATGGAAGAAAAGAAAGAAAAAGAAGAAAGCCTGACAAAGCAGTTATACCATTTCGCAGGCAGTTACAAATATTTAAGCATTCTCTCAACCATTCTTGCAGCGATCAGTGCATTTGTTGCGTTAGTTCCATTTTATTATATTTGGAAAGTGATGCAGGAAGTGTTAAGAGTCAGATTTGATTTCTCAAAGGCAGCAGGAATCAGCACTTATGGATGGCGTGCGGTAGGATTTGCGATTCTTGGAATGATCATCTATATGGCGGGCCTCATGTGCTCTCATATCGCAGCATTCCATGTACAGGCACAGATGAGAACAGCAATGATGAACCACATCATGACATTACCATTAGGATATATTGAAAGCGAAGGAACTGGTAAGATTCGAAAGATCGTCACAGATTCCAGTGCAGCAACAGAAACATATCTGGCACATACCCTTCCAGATAAAGCAGTTTCCAAGGCAACACCGATCGGACTTATCATCTTAATGGCAGTCTTTGACTGGAGGTTAGGAATCATGTGTCTGATCCCGGCAGCGATCGGATTCGTATTCATGAGTTCCATGAGTGGAAAAGATCTGGCAGAAAGTATGAAACAGTATCAGAATTCCTTGGAAGTCATGTCAGCAGAAGCGGTTGAATATATTCGTGGAGTTCCCGTTGTCAAAACATTTGGACAGACGGTATTTTCATTTAAGAGATTCAAAGAAGCAATTGATGAATATGAAAAATGGACACTGGGATTTACGAAAAAAATGAGAAAACCAATGGTTGGATTTACAACAGCGGTCAATTCCATTTTTGTATTTATCATCATTGCAGCCTATGTATTTGGCGGACATGAGATCACAGCAGCATTTGGGTTAAACTTATTATTCTATATCATCATTACACCAATTTTAACAACAACATTAATGAAACTTGCATACGCAGGCGAAGCCCAGATGCAGGTCGTTGATGGATTAAAACGTATGGGTGATGTGATGAACAGACAGTCATTAAAAGAGACAACCAACGGACAGATTCCAAAAGACAGTTCCGTATCTCTTCGGGATGTAACATTTGCATACGAAGGGGCAAAGAAAAATGCAGTCGATCATATTTCCATTGAGATCAAAGCGGGAGAACATGTCGCATTTGTTGGACCTTCTGGCGGCGGTAAAACAACCTTAGCATCCATGATCGCAAGATTCTGGGATGTCAAAGAAGGAAGCGTAAAGATCGGCGGCGTTGATGTGAGAGATATCACAAGCAGTGAACTTATGAATCAGATTTCTTATGTATTTCAGGACAGCAAATTATTAAAGATGTCCATCCTTGAAAATGTCAGACTTGGAAAACCAGATGCAACCGACGAGGAAGTTATGCAGGCATTAAAAGATGCGCAGTGTATGGATATCATCGACAAATTTAAAGACGGCGTCCATACAATGATCGGAGCCAAAGGAATTCATGTATCCGGTGGTGAAGCACAGAGACTTTCAATTGCCAGAGCATTTCTTAAAAATGCTCCAGTTCTGATCCTTGATGAAGCAACTGCATTTGCAGATCCAGATAACGAACAGAAAGTACAGAAAGCGTTTGAAAACTTATCAAAAGACAAGACCGTCATCATGATCGCCCACCGATTATCAACCGTTACAAATGCAGACCGTATCTATGTTTTGAAAGACGGAGCGATCGCAGAAGAAGGAAGCCACGGCGAATTATTAAAGAGTCACGGCATTTACGCCCATATGTGGGAAGAATATAACAAATCAGTGAACTGGAAAGTAGGGGGTGTATTATAATTATGAGAGAAAGATTAAAACATAAATATGCCCTTTCTGAACAGGGTGTCAATGATATGATTAAAGCGGTCATCATCGTAACAATTGCAAACTTAGCATTTATGGTTCCAGTCGGACTTCTATATCTGCTAGCATCTGATATTTTAAATGGTGGAATTCCAAGTTCAAAATTGCCAATGTATATCGGAGGAATGGTTATTTCAATATTGTTGATTATTATTACAACATACTTCCAGTACAACGCAACATTCCTCGCAACTTATGTGGAAAGTGGAGTCAGAAGACGTACACTGGCAGAGAAATTAAGAAAGATTCCATTATCATTTTTCGGTAAAAAGGACCTTGCAGACCTTACAAGTACGATCATGGGAGACTGTGCATGGCTGGAAACAGCAAGTTCTCACTTTTTCCCACAGTTATTCGGTTCCATGTGTTCCACAACGATCGTAACGATCTGTTTATTCTTTTTCAATGTAAAAATGACATTGGCAGCTGTATGGGTATTACCAGTTGCATTTTTTGTTGTATTCGGTGCAAGACCAATTTCACACCGATTAAATGAAAATGCAATGAAATACAAACTGGAATGCCAGAATGGAATTCAGGAAGGGCTGGAAACCGTTAGAGATTTAAAATCATACAACGCAACAAATACCTATATGGAAGGCTTAAACAAAAAGATTCAGGCTGTTGAAAAACACGCCGTAGTATCCGAAGCGATCAACGCAATGTTCGTATGCCTGTCACAGCTGATCTTAAAAGTAGGAATCGGAACGACAACCTTAGTCGGAGGAATCTTATTTGCAAAAGGAGAAATCGATGCATTAACATTCTTCATGTATCTGCTGGTCGTATCAAGAATGTACGATCCATTCCAGGTAGCATTAGAGAATTTATCCGCGATCATCTCCACAGACACACAGTGCAAACGAATGGATGAAATCTTAAGCCACGAAGAACAGGATGGAAATAAAACACTAAGCAATCAGGGATATGACATCAACTTTGATCACGTAGGATTTTCTTACGATGGAAATGAACAGATCTTAAAAGACGTAAGCTTCACCGCAAAACAAGGCGAAGTAACCGCACTGATCGGACCATCTGGAAGTGGAAAAACAACCGTATCAAGATTAGCTGCAAGATTCTGGGATATCAACAAAGGAACGATCACGGTCGGAGGCATGGATATCTCTAAGATCGATCCAGAAATATTATTATCACTATATTCTATTGTATTTCAGGATGTAACACTATTTAACAACACGATTATGGAAAACATCCGAATCGGAAGAAAAGATGCAACAGACGAAGAAGTTATGGCAGCAGCAAAATTAGCAAACTGTGAAGACTTTATCGAGAAAATGCCACAGAAATGGGATACCATGATCGGAGAAAACGGCTCAGAACTATCCGGCGGAGAACGCCAGAGAATCTCGATAGCACGAGCATTCTTAAAAGATGCACCAATCATCCTGATGGACGAAGCGACGGCATCTTTGGATGTAGATAATGAATCATTGATACAGGAAGCATTATCAAAATTAATCAAGGATAAGACTGTATTAATTATTGCACATCGAATGAGAACTGTGGATGGCGCTGATAAGATTATTGTGTTGAAAGACGGGGTTGTTGCTGAAAACGGAACGCCGGATGAATTGAAAGCTTGTGATGGGATTTATCGACATATGGTGGAATTGCAGGTGGAGGTGGCTAATTGGAAGATGTAAATTGTAATTGTAGTTTGAAATGGTAGTCGTGGGGAGTGTACATGAGAAAAACAAAATAATAAAGGATCCAGACCAGGAAATTTATGCACGTCATTTTGACAGGTCGCTTATCCGCAAGCTTTCCTTGCCTCGCTTCGCTCAGGCAGCACACCAAGCTTGCTGCGAACCTGTCAAAATAACGGCAAAATTTCAATGGTTCTGGATCCTTTATATTATTATTTTGTTTTTCTCATATACACGGACGGCTATTCAAACCACCACGGTGTGTATGTTATACGTTATTGGCTATTAATTTTTGTATTTATGAACGGAGATTTATAATTTTTTCCATAATGCTCTGTAGGCTTTAAAGTAAATTCAACATCTGATAAATGTCATCTTCTGTTTTATTCGGATTTCCTTGTACTAATTGATAAATGGGCTTAATTACAGTTTCGTCTTCGATTAAATCATCAGCTATCTTTTCTAGAGAATCTCCCCTTGCTATTTTCTTTTGTACCTGTGTGATTAATTTTAGTATTTCTCCCTCTTTTTTTCCTTCCTTACGTCCAATCCTTTTTGCACTTTGCATCTGACTGACTCTATCGCTTTCTGCCATTTCTTCTCGTAGATATAGGTATCTTTCCATTTCATCCTGACTGATTTTTATCATCTCTTCCAGCGCCCTTTCCATGTATTTATTACCTTTTGATTCCTGCTCTAGTTCTTCCCATGTTTGTGCAGCTATCAGTTTTGCCCATTGATATAATGGCTTTCTTTGTTGTTTCTCTTTTGCATACTTTAATTTCTTTAATTCTAACATATGAAATTGAAATTTTCTACTATATATCTCCTTCGTTTTCTCATCCATGAGATAGAATTTATGGTAATAATTTGGGCTTATCATCTGGTTGAAATTTAAGATACCTACATGGATACAAGGTGGGAGTTCTCCGTAGGGATGACCTTTTTGAAAACCATCGGTAAACATTCGGCAATTGTAGAAAAGGCTTCGTTCTGTCCAATCATCCTGATATGTATTTTGCATTTCAATATTGATTTTTCTGTTTTGGTTTAAAACTAGTTTGATATCAAGAATCCCCTCTTTTTCTTCGTTATTTTCTCCAAGTGTAAATGGATCTGAGATTTCGATTTTCTTGATTTCATATTCTTTCAGATTTAGTAATGCCATTAAGAATCCTTTTACGATTTTGGCATTTTTGAATATTTTCTGAAAGGCATAGTTATTTGTTAGTTTTACAGTTATTTTTTCATCACTGGTTGCTCTAATTTTTAGTTCTTCATCGGTAACTTTATTCTTTAGCTTTTCTGCCATAGGTTATCCTCCTGTGTGCATAAATTCCTCAATTCTGAACTGAAATTCTTAATTGTAGAACTGCAATATTATACATGACTGTAGTTACAGTGTTTGAATTTTAAGAATTGCTTGTTTGATTTGTTTTTTTGTTGAAATGTACTATGTTTTTATAAATCGACTTATGTTTCTTATATTACCAGAAAAACCATATATTTACAATAACTATTTTTTACATTTTATTCCATATAAAATATTGCAAACCAATATCGTAAGTATATAACCTGCCAAAATCCCACATACTATCCAAAAAAGAAAAGAGGAAAAAACCCCATGGACCACTTCCACACAAGAACTCACAACCTAAAAGGCACCATCTCCCCACACATCCAACAAAACATAAAATACACAACCAAAGTCATGCAAGACTGCAATGACCTGGTACAAAAACAATTCAAAATCGGAATCGACCACGAAATCAGCATATATATTGTATACATGGACGGCTTAGTAAATACAGAAATGCTTCAGGAATCTGTCATCAGACCGTTGCTTCAGGATTCTTTTCCGCAGGAAAGAACAGCAATCAGCCAATATGTGATCGAATCCGCAGACTGGAAATGGATCGATACAATGGAAGATGCTATGACAGCGGTTTTATCTGGAAATACGGTTTTATTTCTGGATGGAGAAGCAAGGGCTATCTTATTTTCCAGCAAATCATTCCCGACAAGAGGGGTACAGAATGCGGATCAGGAAGTGGCGATCGTTGGTCCCAAGGATAGTTTTACGGAGAGTCTGAGGATGAATACGGCATTGATCCGTAGAAGGATACGGGATACGAGGTTAAAAGTGATCCAGAAGCAGATTGGAACGAGAAGTAAAACGGATTATGCATTGATGTATATTGAGGATCTGGTACAGAAGGACATTTTAAATAAAATTCAGAAACAGATGGATAAGATCTGTGTCGATGGAATTTTTGATAATGGAATGTTACAGCAATATCTGGAAAAAGACAGTAAAACTCCATTTCCGTTATATCAGCTGACGCAGCGGCCGGATAAGGTTGCGAGTAGTATCATGGAGGGCCGGATTGCAGTTGTTCTTGATAATTCGCCAATGGTTTTATTGCTGCCCGTAACATTCAATGTGTTCTTTCAGGCAAGTGATGATTATTATAATCGTTGGGAAATTACGACATTCGTAAGAATCTTACGGTATATGGCAGCAATCATTTCCATAGGACTTCCTGGATTTTATGTGGCAATTGCGGGATTTCATCCGGAGGTGTTGCCAACGCCTTTTTTGCTGGCGTTGATCTCGGCGAGAGAAGGAGTTCCATTTCCGGTGATCGTGGAGGTACTGCTGATGGAATTATCGTTTGAGTTATTAAGAGAAGCAGGGATCCGGCTTCCGGGACAGCTCGGAGGAACGATGGGTGTTGTTGGCGGTCTGATCGTTGGACAGGCAGCAGTTGATGCACATCTTGTCAGTACGATCGTAGTGATCGTGGTGGCATTGACTGCGATTGCTACATTTTCGATTCCGAATGAGTTATTCACCAGTGCGTTTCGTCTGATGAAGTTTTTTCTGATCATTTTATGTGCTTTTTGGGGATTATATGGATTCTTTTTAGGATTCCTTGCGATATTTATCCATTTATTTTATCTGGAAAATTATGGAGTTCCATATGCACATCCAATGGTTGAAGAAAGAGGAAGATTATCCACAGCATTTCAGGATTTTATGGTTCGTTATCCACTAAAGCGGATGAAATACCGTCCAGAATTCACAAAAGAAGGGGCGAGGGTAAGGCAGAAGGAGGACGAGGATGAAAAATAGTTCGCAGATGATCACGGCAAGACAGGGGAATCGGATCATGATCCTTGAAATATTTTCGGCAGCTGCAATGTTTCTTCCACAGATCGCACTACAAAAATCATATCATTCAGGAATTGTTGTGGTGGTCATGGCAAGTGTGATGGCAGGAATTTATTTGTGGATCGTAGATCATGCAGCAAGAGGGGTTTCTATTGAAAATGTACTAAAAAGATATCGTTTTGCAGCCATCATTTATTATGTAAGATTTCTGCTGAATGGAGCTTTTTTTTATTTATGTATTTTGTCTCTTACAAAAAAATATCTTCTTCCAGACAAATCAACATTTTTTATTGGATTTCCATTGCTTCTTCTGGCTTATCTGATAAATCAGGGAGGTTTAACAAAAAGAGGCAGAGTAATGGAAGGAATTTTTTGGTTTGTATTGCTACCGCTGATCTTCGTACTGATCTTGAGTATGGCAAATCTTTCATGGGATGAGTTAGCAGTCAGGAGTTGGTGTGGCAGAGAGATGCTCAATGGAAGTATTCTTGTATTTGCGCTGATGCATCCGATCGAGTTCGTGTGGTTTTACCGTGGAGATATGAAAGATGGACCGATCAGGATGCGATCATTTGCAGGTTTGATGATCCTTTTTCTTGGGGTGTTTGCAAGTACTGTAGGTTCCCTTGGAAAGAAGCTTACGATGGTCGATCCAGAACCTGTGATGTCTATGGCACAGGGAGTGGCAATGCCAGGAGGGATCATGGCAAGACTGGATCTTTTTTTGATCGCATTTTGGATCGTAGGTGTCTTTTGTGTATTCAGCGGTTACTTATTTTATGGAAATGAAAGTATCAAACATGCATTTTCAAAAGGAAGGATCGTGGGATTGAGTTTGTCATATGGTGGAATTTACGTCATAAGTCCATGGATCATGACAACATTTGCAACATGGATCAGACGGTATTTTTTTGTTTTTATCTATGGGAATCTGGTGATCGGATTGTTTTTTCCACTTATTTTATTTCTGATGTGGAGAAAGGAACAGAAAGATGAAAAAATATAGAGGGTATCTTTTGGTGCTGCTAATTGCATTTTGCATACAAGGATGCAGCAAACAACAAGATGTGGAAGATCATAGGTTTGTGTTGGCGATGGGATTTGAACGGCTCAATGAAAAGAAAGTATTGGTTCGTTATTCGTATGCGGATTTCGACAAGGCACAGAGTGATTCTGGAACAAAAATACCATCAAGGTCGGTGACATTTTTGGCAACGTCCTTAAAAGATGCAAATAAGAAATGGAAACAATATAAAAGTCAGCAGTTAAATTTTGGACATCTAAAAGTCGTGCTTTTTGCAAATGGAAAAAAAGATGAAAAGATCATAAAAGAATTAATAAATGAACCTCAGATCGCGAAGTCTGTTTATGTATTAAAAACAGATCGCAATCTTTCTGATATTTTTAAAAAAGAAGACGAATTGTCGATCTCATTCGGAGAATATTTGTCAAAAAAACTGGAAATAAAGGATAGTAAGAATCTTACTCTTGGAAGGATTTACAGATAAAGGGAAAGAGATAAAAAGTTAACATTGACTTTACCAGATAGCGGTGTTAAACTTGAAAAGCTACACTATCTAGTGTGTAAAAGAAAAATAAAATACTACATCTAGTATACAATATAATGAGTGAAAGATGAGAGAATCTGATAGAGAAGGGAGAATTATGATCAAGGTAATTAAAAAAGACGGAACAAAAGAAGAATTTAACGTACAAAAAGTCGTAGTGGCAGTGAATAAATCAGCATATCGTGCACTGGTAACATTTACAGAGGAAGAACTTGATTTTATCTGCAACTTTGTCACGGAAAAAGTGGAGCAGATGCGCAAGAAGGAAGTTACGATCTCAGATATGCATAATGTGGTCGAAGGTGCATTAGAACAGACCAATCCACTGGTAGCAAAGAGCTACAGAGATTACCGTAACTATAAGCAGGATTTTGTACAGATGTTAGACGAAGTATACAAGAAGAGCCAGTCTATCATGTACATTGGGGATAAGGAAAACAGCAACACAGACAGTGCACTGGTTTCTACCAAACGAAGCCTGATCTTTAATGAATTAAATAAAGAACTCTATCAGAAATTTTTCATGACAACGGAAGAAATACAGGCATGCCGTGACGGATATATTTATATTCACGATATGTCTGCCCGCCGTGATACGATGAACTGCTGTCTGTTTAATGTACAGGAAGTGTTAAAAGGCGGATTTGAGATGGGAAATCTCTGGTACAACGAACCAAAGACATTAGATGTTGCCTTTGATGTGATCGGAGATATCGTATTAAGTGCCGCAAGCCAGCAGTATGGTGGATTTACGGTACCGAATATCGAACTGATCTTAGAGCCATATGCCGAGAAATCCTATGAAGCAGGAATCGAACGATACGAAGGACTAGGATTATCCAGAGAACGCGCAGAAGAAGAAGCGTTGAAAGATGTCAAACGTGAATTTGAACAAGGATTCCAGGGATTAGAGTACAAATTTAACAGTGTATCATCAAGCCGTGGAGATTATCCATTTATCACAATGACAGCAGGAACAGGAACTGGGAGATTTGCCAAGATGGCAACGATCTCCATGTTAGATGTTAGAAGAAGAGGACAGGGAAAAGAAGGACACAAGAAGCCTGTGTTATTCCCAAAACTTGTATTCTTATATGATAAGAATCTTCATGGACCGGGATGTGAGCTGGAAGATGTATTTGAAGCAGGAATCCGCTGCTCCAGACAGACTATGTATCCAGACTGGTTATCTTTAACAGGAGAGGGATATATCGCAAGCATGTACAAGAAATACGGAAAGATCATCAGTCCGATGGGATGCCGTGCTTTCTTATCTCCATGGTATAAAGAAGGCGGTATGAAGCCAGCAGGTGAAAAAGATGAGCCGATTTTTGTCGGAAGATTTAACATCGGCGCAGTCAGCCTTCATTTGCCAATGATCTATGCAAAATCAAAACAGGAAGGTAAAGATTTCCATGAAGTATTAGATTATTATCTGAACCTGATCCGTGAATTACATATCAGGACTTATGAATATTTAGGAGAAATGAAAGCTTCTACGAATCCGTTGGCATATTGTGAAGGGGGATTCTTAGGTGGACATTTAGGGATTCATGATAAAATCAAACCAATCTTAAAGAGTGCAACAGCTTCCTTTGGGATCACAGCGTTAAATGAATTACAGCAGTTATACAACCATAAGTCTCTGGCAGAAGATGGAGAGTTTGCATTAGAAACATTGCGATATATTAATGAACAGGTAGAAAAATTTAAGAAAGAAGACGGAAATCTATATGCAATCTATGGAACACCAGCAGAAAACTTATGCGGTCTTCAAGTAAAACAGTTCCGTAAGAAATACGGTGTTATTGAAAATGTATCTGACAGAGAATACGTGAGCAATTCCTTCCACTGCCATGTCACAGAAGACATCACACCGATCGAGAAACAAGATCTTGAAGGACGTTTCTGGGAATTATGCAATGGTGGAAAGATCCAGTATGTAAAATATCCAATCAACTATAACAAAGAAGCAGTGAAAACATTAGTAAGAAGAGCGATGGATAAAGGATTCTATGAAGGAGTTAACCTGTCTTTAGCATACTGTGATGACTGTGGACACGAAGAATTAGAGATGGATGTGTGCCCGGTATGCGGAAGTAAAAATCTCACAAAGATCGACCGTATGAACGGATATCTCTCTTATTCCAGAGTTAAAGGAGATACAAGACTTAACGATGCCAAAATGGCAGAAATTGCGGAAAGGAAATCCATGTAAAATGCGTTACCATAATATTACGAAAGATGATATGCTAAATGGGGACGGTCTGCGAGCCGTCCTATGGGTTGCAGGATGCACCCACAAATGCAAAGGCTGCCACAACCCAGTCACATGGGATATCGAAGGGGGAATTCCATTTGATGAGGCGGCAAAAGAAGAATTATTTGAAGCGATCAAACCAGACTATATCTCAGGTGTCACATTCAGCGGAGGAGATCCACTTCACCCAGCAAACCATGTAGAAGTTGCAGTTCTGGCAAAAGAGATCAAAGAAACATTTCCAAATAAGACAATCTGGCTGTATACAGGATTCTGCTGGGATGAGATCAAGACACTGGATGTTGTGAAATATTGCGATGTGATCGTAGATGGACCTTTTGTACAGGAAGAATTTGATGGAAAACTTCATTGGAAGGGGAGTCGGAATCAGAGAGTTATTGATGTGCAGGAAACATTGAGACGAAAAGAAATAGTGTTGTGTGAATTTTAATTTGTGTGTTGGCCAACTGTAGATTTCGAGTATATGATAAAAAATAAATAAGCAACCGAAAACGCAGCGGTGGAATTTTGCTCACATTTTGAACAAATCGCTGATCCGCCCAATTTCCTACGAAAACTCGCGTTGAAAGTTACTGAACCCAGTAGTCTTTGACGCTCAGACATTCGTCCAATTGGGCTGCGAATTTGTTCAAAATATGGCAAAATTCCAATGCTGCGTTTTCGGTTGCTTATTTATTTTTTATCATATACCAGAAGTCTAAAGTGTGGACAATTACAAGATTGGAAAACTTAAGTGGTGTGTATGTTGAGTGTTATCGTTTTTAAATTTTTGTAGTGACAGACAGTGTTTATTATAAATACCAATACAGTAAAACATACACACCTACCAGTGGTTTCGATAATTGAAATTATTAACCAGTATCGTATAACATACATGCAAGTTTACACTTCAAATCGATACTTTTTTTGCCTATAAAGATTAGGGTGTCAAAAGTCCCTTTTTTGATATTTGATTTTGTTTGTACCTTGAAAATTTAACACGAACTGGTAAAGGATATGATTTTTGATTTATGATTTCCTGATATCTGAAGCAATGATTCATTGGTTTTATGCTGTTTTCTCATTTGAAGCATACGAATCCAAGCTACTTATATAATCTAATAGCTTCTGAAAATCTAATGCCGCTATTTTAAAATCCAAAGAATAATCGGGTACGCTTTTTGCCGTGTACAGGGATATTATCCACATGATATCTTCGGCGGAGAAGAGATGGAATTGCTTCAACTCTATTTCTAAATTTTGCGTATTCAGAAAATTCTTCCGTTTGCATATACTGTAATTGTTTAGCACGACCAACGGATTTCCAAGATACTTCTTTTCGTGCGCGTGTTTTTAGAAAACGTGGCTGACATCGGTCTCTATAACGACATTCTTCACATTTACTTCTCTGAAAATATGCAACGGAACGATCATTTCCAGGATCATAGCTGCATTCTTCTGGGGTACAGCCATTTTTGCATTTGATGAGATATTTACCATCTTCTGTAAACACAAAATCAGCATATATTTCATCTGGTTTTCGTCCTGTGAAATTGGTTGTAACAAGTTTCAGATTGTGCTCAGATGCTAAACGTGAGTTTTTTTCTCCATTGTATGCTCCATCGGCAACAAAAAAGGAACCATCTGAAAAATCTTTTTTTTCGTTTAAGATAATCTTTCATAAACTGATTGTCTGCATAAGTGTTTGGCTGGTAATCATAATCTATGATCAAACTGCCGTTTTCTCCAACAGATTCAACTATGTTTCCAACATAGCCGAGATGTTTGCCACCTGCCTTATATCTAAAAGTAGCTTCAGGATCAGAAGGATTAAGTAATACTTCCGAAGGATTTTCAACTTCCTCTTTTTGTCGAAGTCTTCTTGAACCATCATCGTCAATGATCGTGTGTTCTTTTAGCAGGCGGATAAGAAGCTGATATTCACTTGTATCATCAAAATCACCTGTTGAATCGCAGATTTTTATTAAAATATCAGCATCTTTCATTACAACAATGGTTCTCTCAGTGGCATCCATATCCCGTTTGTGATATATGCATTTATTATAATCATCTTTTTCAATGTAATGATGTTGTTCATCTGGAATCTTGGTCCCACGCTCATTCATTATCTTACAAAGATTGGAAACACAGGTGTAAAACAATTCAAGCAATGAGAGGTTTCTGATATTTGCAGCAACCATTAGGCTGTCCATGCGTTGTTTATCCGGAGTGATGTTCATAAAATCAGATATTTCTTTTGCCATTTTTACGACGCATTCATGAATAAGATCAACATCATGTTCTGTTTCGTAAGAAAGAACCCTTGCCCTAAATCGACTGAGGGTTCTGTCGCTGATTGGCTGTTCCTCAAAACTGGTTGTATGCAAAGCATACTGATAACGAATGTCAAATGCCATAGCTTCAACGATCTCATCATCAGTAACATTAAGAGCTTCTTTAAGAATCAATGCTCCAACAATCACATTGACAGGAGTATTAGGTCTGGATGCTTTTTTACTATAAAGAACAGAAAAAATGTTTTCATCAATAGCAGGAAAAACTTTGTCTGCAAAAGTTTTTGTCCATGATTTTTCTAACATTCGTTTTTCGCGTTCTGTAAGATTAAAAGTACTATCTAAAAGAGAAATTTGTTGATTATCATTTTTTACAAAAGACATATGGATCACCTCACAAAATCATATTTATATTTTACCAGAGAATCCAATATTTTTACATATCGTGTTAAGTTTTCAAGGTACAAATTTATATCAAAGGTTATAAACCTTTTGACACCCTAATCCTATGAAGAAACTTCTATTAGAATTCCAATACTGCCATATATCAGATCGCTAAATCTGTCTAATTCAGTTGCGATCGTAGCATATGAAGTACTTAGACATCAAGGTTTTAAAGCGTTTCAGATGGAGGGTCAGCTGCATCATTATAGATGGTAGATCGAAGAAAGAAAATTAAATAGTAGAATATAATAATTGCCAGATTATCTATAATCCTGGCAATTATTTTTTGGCTCATCAAAGTTGGATAGTGCATAAATTCAGACTGTTTTGGTTAACAAAATAGATAAGGCAAAAACCGCGTAAATTAGGAATTTGTTGGTAGAAGAATAAAAAAATAAGAAAAGATTAGCATAATTAGTACAAATTGATAAAAACAGCTGACGTTAAGTTGGACTTCAAAAAGAAATGACAAGAAATTATAATTAAAAACAAGTTGAAGGGAAACAGGTGAGAAGATGAATCGAAGAGGAAATAAAATATTCAGTGAGTTAATTTGGAATAACAAATTAACGATTGCAGCGTTTAAAGATAAATATAATGTTCAGGAACATTCCATAAGATTAGCAGTGAAGAGTATCAATGATGATCTTGAGGAAGCTGGATTGCCAACTATCTCTAAGAATAGTGAAGGAGAGCTTAGTATCCAAGGAAAAGATCAGATTCATATTAAGAAGTTTGAAAAATTCATTCAAAATTATAATTTCTATTCTTACACCATGACCAAAAACGAGAGACATACAATTTTAGCCTTAATACTTTTAAACGGCAGAGAATATATCACAGTGGATATGCTGAAAAATGAAATTGGAGTCAGCAGAAATACGATTTTAAATGATCTTCAGGAGCTGAAAAGCTGGTTTGAAGACAGGGGAATGACTTTAAAAGCAAAACCACATGTTGGATATGTGATCGAAGCAACAGAGACACAGATTCGTGAAAATATTCTAAAACTTATGGAAGTTAACAGTGAAGAATATTACCAGAATGGATACATGTTGAATGTATACTGGTGGCTGCTTTTAAAACAGCTTGACACGATGAACTGTTTTGAAGATCTTAAGAATATTCTGCTGGAAGAGGAAGAAGAGACAGGCGTTATCCTGGAAGACTATTCATTTTATGAGGCAGGGATTGAATTGATGATCATTTTGAACCGATTGGATCAGGGCAAATATCTTATAAGATTCAATGATGAATCAAAAGAAGAGATAGAGATCAGTTCAAAATATCCATTCAGTAAATCTGTTTTAAAGAAAATTGGAAGAAAATACGATGTAAAGATAACAGAAGAAGAAATTCTGATGTTCACAAAACATCTTAGAGGAAAAAGATATTTAAAGGGTGAGCTAAACAGTGCAACCTCATTAGATATCAATGTGATGATTGCAGAAGCAATTCATCTGATCTCAGGTCAGTTAGGAATTGATTTTTATCTGGATTTTGGTCTGTATGATCTGATGGTTGTACATATGAAATCCGCAGTGTACAGAGTTATGAACGGAGAAGTTCTTGTAAATCCATTTAAAGATGAAATCATCAATGACTATCCTGAGATCTTACAGATAGTGCATAAGGAACTTGAGAATTTAGAGAATTTTATCGGAAAGAAATTTAGAGAAGATGAAGTTATGTTCCTTGTTCTGTATTTTGCATCAGTGATAGAAAAAGAAAAGATACAAAGCAATAAAAACAAGAAAATTCCGGTAGCACTTGTATGTGTGACAGGAAGAGGAACCGTTCAGTTTATGCTGGCAAAACTTAAGATATTAGAAGATATCATAGACATTGTCAGTGTATCATCTCATCACAATATGAATGAGATCGAGCAGTCCGGAGCAAAGATGATCATTTCAACCATTCCATTACCGAATTCGAAATTGCCGAATGTGGCAGTGAGAAGTCCGATGCTTGATGATCAGGATATTCTAACAATACAGCAAAAAGTATTTGAATTGAAAGAGAAAGAGCAGGAAGAGATAGAAGAGCAGGAAAACAGAGTGATAAAACAAAATCCTCAAAAAGATATTCAAGGAGCTTTTTACAATCTGTTATCCAAGGAACGCATTGAACTGGACTATCCAGCCAAAGACTGGGAAGATGCCATAAGATGTGCGGGAAAAATTCTTTATGATACAAAAACCGTTACAGAACAATATGTTGAAGAAATGGTAAACAGTGTAAAAAAACATGGACCATACATTGTTGTCTGTAAGGGAATGGCACTTCCTCATGCAGATTGCAGCAAAGGTGCGATCGAGGAGGCAGCTTCACTTGTCAGATTGAAGACACCGATTGAATTTGGAAGTGTTTATAATGACCCGGTCAGATACGTTATAGGAATGAGCATTAAAAGCGCAGAAAGTATCAATCAGGCCATTTATGATATGATGAAAATTTTTGGAGATGAAAACAACATGAATAAGTTTGACTCGCTCCCAGATGAGCAGGCAGTTTTAGACATGGTAAATAGTTTTCAGAAACAAAAAATATAAATAAAAAAGGAGAGCTTAAAATGGACAAGATAATAAGTAACAAAGAAAAAAGTTATTTAGCAGTTACTTTATCAGGAGACAACGACAAGGAAGTAATTAAGCAGATGGCATCTGCACTGGAAGAAGAAGGGTATGTAAAAGATACTTTCGCAGATGCAATTGTAAAAAGAGAAAGTGTTTATCCAACAGGACTTCCTGTAGGACAGATCAATGTAGCAATTCCACATACAGATCCAGAACATGTAAATAATGCAGCAATTTGTTTAGGAATCTTAGATAAACCAGTAACATTTAATGTTATGGGAATGGAAGGAGAAACAACAGAAGTTTCATTATTATTTATGCTTTCCATCAAACACAAAGAAGACCAGATGGGAATGCTTCAGAAATTGATCACTTTATGTCAGGATCAGGATACATTAAAAGAAATTCTGGCAAAAGATCAGGACAAGATTAATGAGGTTATGACAGCTCTGGTAGAGAAATAATGACTTTATTGATAGAGAAAAATGAGAAAACGCATACATAGAAAGGAGAAATTAATATGAAAAGAATTATTATTGCGTGTGGATCAGGGGTAGCAACATCAACAGTGGCAAATCAGAAGGTATCAGCATATCTGGATGAACATGGATATTCAGGAAAATATCAGATCGAACAGTGTCAGGTATCAGAACTTGCTGAAAAAGGTAAGAGTGCTGACTTCGCGATCGCAACAACAGTAGTTGGAGCAAACATGCCTTGCCCAGTATTACCAGGACTTCCATTATTAACTGGTGTTGGAGCCGACAAATTATTCAGCGACGTTGAAGAACAGATGAATAAATAAGAAAAAGAGAGATAAGAAGGGAGAAAAATCATGCAGGCAGTTATTGATTTTTTCAGTTATATTAACGGCTTAGGCGCAAGCGTCATGATGCCAATCATTTTAACAATTTTCGGAGTTATTTTAGGGGCTAAATTTGGTAAAGCTTTAAGAGGTGGTCTTACAGTAGGTGTAGGTTTCATCGGATTGAACCTTGCAGTAGGACTGATCGGTACATATCTTGCACCAGCTGTTCAGCAGATGGCAACAAGATTCCATTTATCACTTACAACAGTAGACGTAGGATGGCCAGCCGCAGCAGCTATCGCTATGGGAACAACAGTAGGTCTGTTGATCATCCCAATCGGACTGATCATTAACATTATCATGTTACTTACAAATACAACACAGACAATCGACGTTGATATCTGGAACTACTGGCATTTCGCTTTCACAGGTTCTTTAGTAGCAATCGTTACAGATAACCTTACATACGGAATCATCGCAGCGATCATCAACATCATTATCGTATTTGTAATCGCTGATTACACAGCACCAAAAGCAGAAGAAGTATTAGGAATGCCTGGAGTATCTATTCCTCACGGATTTTCCGCAGCCTATGTACCATTTGCAATCGTAATCAACTGGGTAATTGACAGAATTCCTGGTGTAAACAAAATCGACATTAACATTGAAAAATTACAGAAGAAATTCGGTGTATTCGGAGAACCAATCTTAATCGGTACAGTATTAGGTATCGTGATCGGAGCTCTAGCAGGATACAATCTTAAAAACATTTTAACAAGTGGTGTATATTTAGGAGCAGCATTAGTACTGATTCCAAAGATGGCATCATTACTTATGGAAGGACTTATGCCTATTTCAGAAGCAGCACAGGCATTCATTTCTAAGAGATTCTCTAACAGAGGAAAAATCTACATTGGACTTGATTCAGCTGTAGGTGTAGGACATCCTATTACATTAACAGTAGCATTAATCCTTGTACCAGTAGCAGTATTCTTAGCAGTAATCCTTCCAGGAAACACAGTATTACCAATGGCTGACTTATCTTGCATCCCATATATGTTAGTACTGATCGTTCCATTAGTTGGTGGTAACGGATTCCGTGCGATCATCACAGGTATCATTGCATTAGCAGGTGGTTTATATATTTCAACTGACCTTGCAGCAGTTACAACATCTGTAGCTCATACAGTAGATGCCGCTACATACAATGGTGTAACACAGATTTCTTCTATCTGTGACGGAGCCAACCCTTTAACATGGTTAATCTACAGAGCAGGTAACTTAAGCATCGTTGCATTAGCAGTTGTTGGTGTTATCGCACTTGCATTAGCTTTCTTAAACAGACAGCGTATTATCAAAGCAGCACATGCTGAACAGAACTAAGATATAAAACAGCAGAAGAGGTAAATGTATTTATGAAAAGTTATATATATAAAAAATCGCATTATCTCATTCAGCACACCATACCAGGAATATTCACACTTCTGATCGGGCTTTATTGCCTGATCAGACAGGTGATGACTGGATTTGATGGTTTGCTGATGTTTGTATTAATTATTTGCATATATAATGTTTGGAATGAGTTTGTATCCTTAAGTAATCCGTACGAATTTGATCTTGGCGAAGAAACTATAACTTTTCGTGGATACAACAAAGAACATACATATAAGATCAGTGAAATGGCAGCTTTCTCTATGAGAATGGTAGCAGGAAACACAAAGATCTATATGAATATCGACAAAGGTGGACTATTAAAAGGAAGATACTGGATTAGAGTATCTGAATTTGATGATGATAAAGATATCATAGATTATTTTTATGATTTGGATGAACAAGTAAATCCGCACTCTGTTATCACAAAAGCAAGAAAAGCAGGCAGAGCGAGATTGGTTCAGAAAGCGAAACGAGTTTAGGAGGAAGAATATGCTGGTAACATTAAAAGAATTACTTGACCAGGCAAAGGTTGAACATAAAGCAGTTGGTGCTTTTAACGGAACAACATTAGAAGCGATCAGAGGAATCATACAGGCAGCAGAGGAATTAAATGCCCCTGTTATCTTACAGCATGCACAGAGCCATGATGATCTGATCGATTTAGAAGAAATTGGACCTGTTATGAAATATTATGCTGAGAGAGCGAAAGTTCCTGTAGCATTACATTTAGATCATGGTTCAAGTTTTGAAAGATGCGTACAGGCATTAAGACTTGGATTTACTTCTGTAATGTATGATGCATCAGCAAAATCTTTCGAAGAAAATGCAGCAGAAACAGCAGAGATCGTTAAGATCGCACATGCAGTAGGAGCAAGTGTTGAAGCTGAACTCGGACATATCTTTACATCAGAAGTTGTTCAGGGTGAAGGTGCAGGAGCCGATAGTACAGATGATTATGAAGATTTAGATAACATCTATACAGACCCTGAAGTTGCAAAGAAATTTGTGGAAATGACAAACGTAGATTGTCTTGCTGTAGCGTTTGGAACAACACATGGTGTGTATCTTACAGAGCCTAAATTAGATCTTCCAAGAGTTGCGAGACTTCGTGAAGCAACAAATATTCCACTTGTTATGCATGGTGGTTCTGGTGTATCAGATGAAGATTATGCAGTAGCAATTGAAAATGGTATTTGCAAAGTGAACTATTATACATATATGAATACAGCAGGTGGAAAAGCATCAAAAGAATATTGGGCTGATGACAGCAAACCATTATTCTATGATTCTATGTCATTAGTTGCAACAGAAGCAATCAAAGAAGATGTAAAACGTGCAATCAAAGTATTCCAGAAAATTAAATAATTGGAAAGAAGATAGTACAAAGAAAGATAGTTTGAAGAAAGAAGGCGTAAAAATGGCAGTTTATAAAGAAACGATCATGTTAAAATCACATGGTAAAACTCCAACATATGTAAATATCACACCACAGGTTCGAGAAGCAATCGAAAAAAGCGGAATCCAGAATGGAATCTGCACAGTAATTTCTCCACATACAACATGTTCAGTATTTTTTGAAGAATTTGTACATGACTATAATGAAGCGGGCGATGAATTCTTACAGGAAGACCTGAACAATGTATTAAAGAAGATCATTCCTGATCATGTAAGTGCAGATCAGTATAACTATCCAGGAGAAGAACATTATAAAGCTGTAGAATCATGGCCAGATGCGGATACATATCTTCCAAACGGAGACAGAACAGCTTTATTTAATGGTGATGCCCACTTAAGATCAACACTGATCGGTTCCAGTGCAACATTAGAAGTTGACGAAGGAAAATTAGGAGTTGGAGCTACAGGATATGTATATTTTGTAGATTTTGACAGAACAAGAGAAAGAACAAGAAAATGTAAGATCATTGTGATCGGAGAATAAGGGGGAAAAGATAAAATGGCAAAAGTAGAATCTCCATTTTTAATCGTAAATCCTAAGTCTTATCTATATGGTGAAAAGAGCTTAGAATTAGCAAAAGCAGCAGATAAAACTGCAAAAGAAACAGGGCTTCAGATTTATTTCACATGCCCATATGCAGATATCAGACTGATCAAAGAAAATACAGAAAACCTGATTGTATGTGCACAGTCTATGGATTCATTAACTCCAGGACGTGGAATGGGATATGTACTTCCAGAATCTTTAAAAGAAGCAGGAGCGGGAGCTGTATTCTTAAACCATGCAGAAAACCAGAAAACAGTATCTGAATTATATGCAACGATTAAAAGAGCAAAAGAACTTGGAATGATTACAATCGTTTGTGCAGATTCAACAGTAGAAGCAAAAGCAGTTGCATGCATGGACCCAGATATCGTATTAGCAGAACCAACAGACCTGATCGGTACAGGACAGGTAGCAGACGATTCTTATACAATAGAAACAGTCAAAGACCTTCACGAAGTGAATCCAGATGTTTTAGTTATGATCGCATCAGGAGTCAGCACTGCCGAAGACTGCTACAACGTTGTAAAACTTGGAGCAGACGGAACAGGAGCAACTTCAGGAATCTTAAACGCACCATCACCAGCACAGCGTGTACAGGAAATGGCAGAGGCTATTGTTAGAGCTAAAAATTAAAAACTACAAATATAAAAAGTAGCTGCTGAGATCAGGTAGCTACTTTTTTTGTATACAAATTTATGCTATGATAAAAGCTAAGTGTATTTTGCAATCATAAAAGACACAAAATAAAGATGGAGGGTATACAATGTTTGATATTCAGGAAGAACTAAAAAAGCTTCCGGCAAAGCCTGGAGTTTATTTGATGCATAATAGCAAAGATGAGATCATTTACGTTGGAAAAGCGATCAAGTTATGTAATCGTGTGCGTCAGTATTTTCAAGATAGCCGGAATCTGTCTGTGAAGATTCAGCATATGGTAAAGAATGTTGCTTATTTTGAATATATCATCACGGATTCAGAACTGGAAGCTTTAGTGCTTGAGAACAATCTGATCAAAGAGCATCATCCAAAATATAATACAAAACTGAAAGATGACAAAGGCTATCCTTACATTAAAGTAACGGTCAATGAAGAATTTCCAAGAATCATGCTGGCAAGGAAGATGAAAGCAGATGGAGGAAAGTATTTCGGACCTTATACGAGTGCAGGAGCAGTAAATGATACGATCGAGCTGCTTCGCAAGATCTTTAAGATCCGTACCTGTAACCGAAGACTTCCAAAAGATACAGGGAAGGACAGGCCTTGTCTGTACTATCAGATCAAGCAGTGTGATGCACCATGCCAAGGATATATATCCAAGGAAGAATATGCAAAACAGATCGAAGAAACAATCAAGTTTCTAAATGGAAATTATAAACAGGTTGCAAAAATGCTTCAGGAGAAAATGCAAAAAGCATCGGATGAATTGGAATTTGAACAGGCAATGGAATACAGGGATCTGCTGAAGAGTATTGAGCGGATCATGGACCGTCAGAAAATCAATACGTATGCGTTTGAGGACCGTGACATTATTGCAATGGCACAGGATGATAAGGATGTTGTCGTATCTATTTTCTTTATCCGCCAAGGAAAGCTTCTTGGAAGAGAACATTTTCATATGGAAGCAGATGAGGAAAGTTCAAAGGAAGAAGTTTTAGGAGCTTTTGTCAAACAGTTTTACGCGGGGACGCCTTATCTTCCAGGGGAAATCTTTCTGGAACAGGATATTTCAGAAAAGGAGATCATTGAAGAATGGTTGTCAAAGAAACGAGGAGCAAAAGTACATTTTAAGATACCAGTGCGTGGGCAAAAACACAAGATGGTAGAGATGGCAAAGGAAAATGCCCAGAATGTATTAAGAATGGATCGTGAAAAGATCAAACGGGAAGAAAGAAGGACGATCGGGGCAGTTCATGAGATTGAAGAATTGCTCGGGATGGAAGGTTTGAATCGAATGGAGGCATTTGATATTTCTAATATCAGTGGATTTCAGACCGTAGCATCCATGGTCGTATTTGAAAGAGGAAAAGCAAGAAGAAGAGATTATCGTAAGTTTCGTTTAAGAACCATTGAAGGTCCGGATGACTATGCCAGTATGGAAGAAGTTTTGACCAGAAGATTTCTTCATGGAAAGAAAGAGCTAGAAGAACTGAAAGAACAAGGAAAAGACACTACACTTGGCAGTTTTACAAAATTTCCGGATATTCTGATGATGGATGGAGGAAAAGGACAGGTCAATGTTGCACTTCGTGTGCTGGATCATTTGGGACTTGATATTCCAGTATGTGGAATGGTCAAAGATGATGATCATAGAACGAGAGGCTTGTATTATAACAACGAGGAAATCATATTTGCGCCAAACAGCGAAGCATTTTTACTTGTGACAAGGATACAGGATGAAGCCCATCGTTTTGCAATCGAATATCACAGATCATTGCGTGCAAAAGGGCAAGTACATTCTGTTCTTGATGACATCAAAGGTGTTGGACCAAAGAGACGAAAAGAATTAATGAAGTATTTTAAAGATCTTGGACAGATCAAGACAGCAACAGTTACGGAACTTTTAAATGTTCCTGGCATGAATCAAAGTACTGCAGAGTCTATTTATGGTTTTTTTCACGATTCCAAGCAGTAAGGAAATATGTTAAAATAGAGAAAGAGACAGACAATCAAGGGTGCAGAAAGAGAGAAAGATTATGGATAAAGAGCATAGAGTATCAGTATATGATATGGTCAAGGAATTAAATTTAAAAGAAGTAACACCAGAGATCAATTCAAAAGAAGTTTACATTGAACAGGCAGAGATCAACCGTCCAGCATTACAGTTGGCAGGGTTTTTTGAAAATTTTGCACAGAATCGAGTTCAGATCATCGGAAAAGCAGAACACCTTTTTATTGAAGAGGTAGAAAAAGATGTTGAAAATGCGAAAAATATTTATAAAAGATTTATCGGAGCGGGAATTCCAGTTATCGTATTTTGCAGGAATCTGCATCCAAGTGAGATGATGATAAAAGTTGCGAAAGAGTATGGGGTACCGGTTTTGATATCTCAGGATACGACATCTGAATTTATGGCGGAAGTGATCCGCTGGCTGGGAACTGTATTGGCTCCAAGCATTACGATCCATGGAGTTTTGGTCGATGTATTTGGTGAAGGAATCCTGATCACAGGAGAGAGTGGGATCGGTAAGAGTGAAGCAGCTTTAGAGTTAATCCGAAGAGGACACCGTCTGGTATCTGATGACGTTGTAGAGATCAAGAGGGTCAGCAAGAAGTCATTGATCGGAACATCTCCGGAAGTTACAAGGTTCTTTATCGAACTGCGAGGAATCGGTATTATTGACGTTAAGAATCTGTATGGTGTTGAAAGCGTTAAGATGGAGCAGGAGATCAATCTGGTCATTCAGTTGGAAGACTGGAACAAAGATGCGGATTATGACCGCTTAGGATTAGAAGAGAAATACGTAGAATATCTTGGCAATAAAGTTGCAGCACATACACTGCCAATTCGCCCAGGGCGTAACTTGGCGATCATCGTAGAAGCAGCAGCGATCAATCACAGACAGAAGAAGATGGGATATAATGCAGCCGAAGAACTTTATAAACGTGTTACAGGTCAGATGGAGGATTAAATGATATGAAATATTTATATGGAATTGATATTGGTGGAACAACAGTAAAAATGGGTCTGTTTGGAGAAGATGGAACATTAAAAGAGAAATGGGAGATTAAGACAAGAACTGAGGAGAATGGAAAGAACATCCTGCCAGATATTGCACAGGCAGTGAATGATCACAGCAAAGCAAATGGTTTTGATAAGGAAGATGTGATCGGACTCGGAGTTGGAGTTCCAGGAGCTGTTCTTGAGTTTTCAAAAGTTAATGAATGTGTGAACCTTGGATGGGGAAGCGTGGATGTGGCAGGAGAATTGTCAAAGCTTACAGGGTGTAAGGTAAAGGCAACAAATGATGCCAATGCAGCAGCCTTAGGAGAGATCTGGATGGGAGCAGCAGCAGATTATAACAGCGCGGTGATGATCACTCTTGGAACAGGAGTCGGAGGTGGTATCATCGTTGATGGAAAGATCATTGATGGAAGCCGTGGATATGGTGGAGAGATCGGTCATATGACTGTGGATCCTTTTGATGATCGTGTATGTAATTGTGGAAAGACAGGATGTCTGGAACTTTATGCATCTGCAACGGGAATTGTATATGAGACAAAGAAAGCATTAAAGGATTATAAAGAAGCGACTACACTAAGAGACCTTGATGAAGTAACTGCAAAAGACATTTTTGATGCTGCTAAAGAAGGAGATACATTTGCCAAAGAACGGGTAGATGATCTTGGACAGAAATTAGCACTTGCAGCAGGGAATATCGCATTGATGGTTGACCCAGAAGTGTTTGTTATCGGCGGAGGCGTATCAAGAGCCGGACAGATCCTTTTAGATGCGGTCAATGCACATTTTAAGAAGTATACATTTGGAAAAGCACAGGAGACAGGATTTGTACTTGCGACTCTTGGAAATGATGCTGGAATTTATGGTGCAGCTAGTCTGATGCTTTCATAAGATGAAGAGATTTGGAATCCTGTGATATACAGGATTCCATCTTGCATTAATATTAAGAATGGAGAAATTATGGATACAAAGATTGATCAGTTAAAACAGATCATACCAGAAAAATATATTTTAAGACAGGAACCGATGAAAAATCATACAACATTCCGTATTGGGGGACCCGCTGATATTTTTGTGGCACCAGAGAATATGGAAGAGATCAAAGCGGTCAGTCGTTTTGCAAAAGAAGAGGGAATTCCATTATTTGTTTTAGGAAATGGGAGTAATCTTTTGGTCGCAGATGATGGAATGGACGGAATTGTTCTTCAGATTTACAAAAACTACAGTGGAATCGAAGTCCGTGGTAATGAACTTATCGTCAAAGCAGGAACTTTATTAAGTTCTACATCCAGAGCAGCACTCAATGAAGAATTAACTGGATTTGAGTTTGCAGGTGGAATTCCTGGAACATTTGGCGGAGCTGTCGTTATGAATGCTGGTGCATACGGTGGTGAGATGGTGCAGGTACTAAAAGAAGTGACAGTTCTTACAAAAGAAGGAGAGATCAAAACTCTGAAAGCAGAAGAATTAGAGCTTGGTTACCGTACAAGTAACGTTTTAAAGAATGAATACGTTGTCTTAGAAGGTGTGATCGCACTTAAGAAAGGAAATAAAGAAGAAATCAAAGCAAAAATGGATGAGTACGCATTGGCGAGAAAAACAAAACAGCCATTAGAATATCCAAGTGCCGGAAGTACATTTAAACGTCCAGAAGGATATTTTGCCGGAAAATTGATTCAGGATGCAGGATTAAAGGGATATCAGGTGGGAGATGCACAGGTATCTGAAAAACACAGTGGTTTTGTGATCAACCGTGGAAATGCTACAGCATCCGATGTTATGCAGTTGATCAGTGACGTGAAAGATAAAGTAAAAGAACAGTTTGGAGTTACGATGGAGCCAGAAGTCAAACGTGTTGGAAGGTTCTAAAAAGGAGCAGTACAGATGAGATTTGTAATTGTAACAGGAATGTCAGGAGCAGGAAAAAGCAGTGCATTAAAGACATTAGAAGATGCTGGATATTTTTGTGTTGATAATCTTCCAGTGGCTTTACTTGATAAATTTGCAGACATGTTGTTAGATGAAACTGCCAAGATTGAAAATGTTGCTCTTGGGATTGATATCCGTAATGGAAGAGGAATTGGCGAGTTAGCACACAAATTAAAAGAAATCGAGGCAGCGGGGATCAAGTATGAGATTCTCTATCTGAATGCAAGTAATCGTATTTTATTAAAACGCTATAAAGAGACAAGAAGAAATCATCCTCTGTCAAGAGATGGAAGAGTTGAGGATGGAATTGCAAAAGAGCGGGAGATCATGAAATTTCTGCAAGATCAGGCAACGTATGTGATCGATACTAGCCAGCTTCTGACAAGGGAGTTAAAAGAAGAGATCGATCGTATTTTTGTAGACGGAGAAGAAGGGGAACGATTCCAGATTGCAGTTGTTTCTTTTGGATTTAAACATGGGATTCCTGCGGATGTAGATCTGGTATTTGATGTCAGATTTCTTCCAAATCCATACTATGATCTGAATTTGCGACCATTAACTGGAAATGACAAACCAATTCAGGATTTTGTGATGAAGCATGAAGAATCTGTGGAATTTCTTGATAAGTTAGATGATATGATGAGATTCTTGATCCCAAATTATATTAAAGAAGGCAAGTATAATCTTGTGATCGGAATCGGATGTACTGGAGGAAAGCATCGATCTGTTACGATCACGAATAAATTGGCAGAGAGATTAAAACAACTGCCATATTCTGTCAAAGTAGAGCATAGAGATATTATGAGGTAGGCAATGTCATTTTCAAGTAATATTAAAGAGGAATTATCAAGAAATGAAACCGGTGCCAGACACTGTAAGATTGCGGAGATCGCAGGATTCTTACGTTTTGGAGGGAATATCAGTCTAGAGCCAGAACATTATGAGATTCAGATCCAGACGGAGACGGTATCTGCTGCGAAACGTTTTTATAAACTTATCAAAGATGTGTTTGATATTCATGCGAAGATTGATGTTGGACGAAACGAATTTTTAAAAAGAAGTCGAAATTATACGATAAGTGTTGACAAGCATAAGGATTGTGTTTTAATATTGAAAGCAGTGAAACTTTTAGATTCCAAAGAATTTGGACTTGTTTTACAGAACACATGTTGTAAGCGGGCATATATTCGAGGGGCTTTTCAGGCAGCTGGTTCCATGAGTGATCCAGAGAAGAATTATCATTTTGAAGTTGTATCTACTAATGTACAGACAGCAGAACAATTAAAAGAGGTCTTGAATTTTTTTGATTTAGATGCTAAAATTGTCTTGCGTAAAAAGTACTACGTGGTATACATGAAAGAAGGATCAAAGATTGTAGATGTGTTGAATATTATGGAAGCACACGTCGCATTGATGGAGCTGGAGAATGTAAGAATCCTGAAAGATATGCGTAATAAAGTAAACCGTCGTGTCAATTGCGAGACAGCGAATATTAATAAGACGGTTTCAGCCGCAGTCAAGCAGGTGGAAGACATTGAATATATTGATAAGCACAAAGGCCTCCGTTTTTTAGATCAAGGGTTGCAGGATATTGCAAGATTACGTCTGGAACACCCGGAAGCTACACTGAAAGAACTTGGAGATATGCTAGAACCGCCAGTAGGCAAGTCTGGTGTGAACCACCGGTTAAAGAAGATCGGCCGAATTGCGGAAGAGATAAGATTGGGAGGACAGGAATGATTTCAAAGAACGTCAAAGTGGAAGTAGCCTTAAGAGAAGAAGACAGACCAATAGCTTTTCTTGTACAGATGGCGAGCCAGTTTGAGAGCAAGATTTTATTCGAGACAGGGAATAAGCAAGTCAATGTAAAGAGTATGATGGGAATGATGAGTCTTGGATTAGACTTAGATCGTTTAGAGGATTTAACAGTCGTAGCTGACGGAGTCGATGAAGAAGAAGCAATCAGCAAGATTGAATATTATCTTACAAAAGGAGCATAGATACACATATCTGTGCTTTCATATATGCCGAAATAGCTCAGTTGGTAGAGCACTTCACTCGTAATGAAGGGGTCGCCGGTTCAAGTCCGGTTTTCGGCTTACATAACAAAGGATCAGGCAAATGCCTGATCCTTTGTTTGGTTTGTATTAACCACCAAAATAAGAAAAATGCATATAATCTCTGCGGGATCCCCACAATCCACGATGAAAACCATATTTCTCGAGGATTTTAACCAATTTACAGTTCAAAGGAATTGAATAACGATTCTTCTTAGGTTTCCAGAAGGAACCAGCCAATACCTTTTTACCCTGGATCATATAGTTTTCATTGGAGTTAATATCAAAAGCTAATCCCTCACAATGTTCAGAACTGGAATTCTTACCACGCCAGCTGTAGCACCCGATCTCATGGATAGGGAAACGTTCTTTGCTCTTGTAGATTTCCTTAAACATTTCTTTGATAGAAGGTGCAAGCCCTTTGTTGACAGTGATACGGAATTTTCTTGTATATTTTTTCTTACCTTTCTTATCCCATACTTTTACTGTGATCGTTTTCATATGTTTCTTTGCCTGCTTAGCACTCTTATAGTCAGCATAATAAGACTTCCCAAAAGCACGGCGGCAGCGACTTTCATAAGATTCGTCTGCATAAGAATAGTAATCACAGTATTTTAGATAAGGTGTCATTGGACCATACAGTTTACCGCCATTAAAGTTCTTATATGCCTGAATTTTGTAGTAATAAGCAGTACCGTTTGTTAATTTCGTATGAGTATAAGATAAGTTGTTTCGACTTGTGAAAGTCTTTAATTTTGTGTAATTTCCATCTTCCTTTGTGGAATAATATACGATATACCCATCAGCCTCATCATTTTTTGCCCATGTGATCGTATTGATCTTTTTTTTCTTGGAAGAAGCACTTTTTACTTTCGTACCATTGATCGTAACCTGACAAGAAATATAATTAGAAAAATCTCCATAAAATGTTTCATCAATATATGTAGTGTATGGACGGATCTTGTAATAATATATTTTCCCTAGTTCAAGATTTTTTTGCGTATATGTTTGGAAAGATTCGTCATCATCATCGTACCACCAAGAACTTCTACTTTCATTAGATACAGTTTGGACTAACTCATAATTTCTATCAGGAGAAACACTTCGATAAATTTGATAACCATCACAATCATCAGATGCTTTCCATTTAACAGTAATACTATGTGAATTTCCAGTGCTGGCTTCCAAAGAAGAAGGAGCTGGCAATGGATTAATAATACATTTGCCTGCATAAGTGGTTACAGTTTTATATCCCTCATTATCTTCATAAGAAGCTTCTAATTTGTAATAATAAGGAACACCTTTTGCAACATAGGTGTTTGTATAGGAATTGCCAGATACGGTATTTTCATAGCGATAAGAACCGTTTGGGGAAGTCGCTGAATAAATATCTACTTTAGAATAAGAAACTCCATCAGGTGCCTTCCATTGTATGGTTATATCATTACCATTTAATCCATAATAAGTAATAATTGGTGCAGCATTTTGATTTTCATTGGCAGAAACCTTCTTACCAAAGACAAAAAAACAGTTAAACATTAAAATAAATACCCAAAATATGTATAGATTCCTAAAAATTTGTTTTTTCAATTTATATTCCCCTTTCTTCATATATATTCTATACGGTCTCATTATAACATAAAAAAACCACAGTAATGCAAAAATCAATGAAAAATGCATACTGTGGTTTTTAATATTCTATTTTAGCTTACAAGTGTCGATACAGTAAATAGTATCTACTGATCCAGGAAACTAAATCTCAAATAAATCACTATAAGCTTTCAGTGCTCCTTCAGTTTCATGTGCAAGTACACGTTTTGCAAGTACTTTACCAAGCTGAACACCTTCCTGGTCAAAGCTGTTTACATTCCAGATGAATCCCTGGAACATGATCTTGTTCTCGAAATGAGCTAACAGAGATCCAAGTGATTCAGGTGTTAACTGATCTCCGATGATGATACTTGATGGACGTCCACCTTCGAATTTCTTGTTGTTGTTTTCATCATCTTTACCACATGCGAAAGCAACGATCTGAGCTGCAACGTTAGCACATAACTTCTTCTGGCTTGTGCTTCCTTCGATCACAACATCTGTAGCAAGCTGGCTGTCTTTGAATCCAACGAACTGTAAAGGAACGATGTCAGTTCCCTGATGTAATAACTGATAGAAAGAATGCTGTCCATTTGTACCAGGTTCTCCAAAGATGATAGGTCCTGTTACATAATCTACAGGTTCACCAAAACGGTTTACAGATTTACCATTAGATTCCATGTCACACTGCTGTAAATGTGCTGGGAAACGGCTTAATGCCTGAGAATATGGTAAAACAGCTGTTTCAGGATATCCCTGTACATTTCTTTCATAAACACCGATCAGGGCATCTAATAAGTCAGGGTTTGCTTTGATGTCTTTGTTAGTAGCAAGCTTGTCTTCTTCAGCCATACCATCAAGGATTCTTGCAAAGACGTCTGGTCCAAATGCAAGTGAAAGGATCACTCCACCTACAGAAGATACAGAAGAATAACGTCCACCGATAAAGTCATCCATGAAGAATGCAGCAAGATAATCATCACTCTTAGCTAAAGGAGAAGTCTCACTTGTTGCAGTTAACATATGTTTAGAAGGATTTAATCCAGCTTTTACTAAAGCATCTTTAACGAAAGCTTCATTTGTTAATGTCTCTAATGTTGTTCCAGATTTAGATACAACGATAAATAAAGAACGGGAAACATCGATAGAATTTAAAACAGCAGCTGCATCATCAGGGTCTACGTTACTGATGAATTTTGCTTCCATTTTAGCGCATCCGTTTGTCTTAGCCCAGTTTTCAAGAGCGATATATAAAGCACGAGGTCCTAGATCACTACCACCGATACCGATCTGAACAACTGTAGTGAATGTTTCACCAGCTTCATTTGTGATTTCACCAGCATGTACTTTGTTTGCAAAGTCAGCTGCTTTTTTCTGCTGTTCAACGTAGAAATCACGTTTGTTGACACCATCAACGATAACGTCTTTTCCAAGCTGTCTGCGGGCTAAATGATGAAGAACAAGTCTCTGTTCTCCTGTGTTGATGATCGCTCCGTTGTATAATTCTTCGAATTTGTCAACTAACTGATGTTCATCAGCTAATTCAGCTAATACATCAAGAACTTCATCATCTACCTGTTTTGCAGCATAGTTAAAGCTTAAACCAGAAGCCATAGGCGCAGAATATTCAGCGACACGTTTCGCACCGTTTTCACCTGTCATAGCTTCTTTGATGTCTACATGATCTTTAAGATCTTTGAGTTTAGCATAAGATGTTAAAGTATCAAGATTGTTCCATGTTACCATAAATAAATCCTCCTTAAGTCCATATAAATATAAAATGAAAGATATAAGGAAATGCAGATACAAATGGGTATCTGCACGCACTAATATCATAAAATAATTATACAAAAAAAACGCTGTAAATGCAATCTGAAATGGGACTAAGTATTAACTCATTTTATGAATTTTTGCTAACAGTAATGATGAGACCAACTGGACGTTTTATGGTTCCATTACCAAGATAGCTGTCAGAAGAAATATCATGAGACAGATCAGTTTCCCAAAGCTGATAGTCATAAGTACGATTCAAAACATAGATATTTAAATCAGCACCGTTTTCTGAGGAAAGTTTAAAAGTTTCATTCATATTTGATCTGTTTGAGACAGAAAAACCATATGCAGATGTTAAACATGATTCTAATGCCGCATTTTTTCCAGATACAGATACGATATTTGAGAAATCATAAGTTGTTGTTACAGATTCTTTGATCGACTGAGCTAAAGAAGTATCAGCAGTGATTGATCTTACATAAGAAACCTGATCTTTGTATCCTTTTTTCTTTACAGAATAGTTCGCAAGTCTTGTATCAACGGGAACTTCATTATTCTGACCATCTGCATCGTTCACAGAATAATTATTGATTGGAATGTATACGATCTTGCTTGTCTTATCAGAAGCTTTTAAACCATAAGTGGAAATGATCTTCTTCACATCAGAGGATTTTGTGAATTCTGTATTGGAATGATAATCAGTTAAAGTTGTTGTTTTGGCAGCTGCTATGATCTGTGTTGGCTTTTTATAAGTTGTGTTTGATATTACTCCGGTTGTACCGATACCAACTGCGAGAGCAACAGCGATGGCAGCACCCATGATATTTTTTATCATATATATTCTTGGTTCCTTTCGTGTAATTGTAAGTATTAATCTTCATTTTCTTAAATTGGGTACATTATAAATACAATATACAATCCAAGTCAAGAAAAATTCGAAGATTCAGCGTTTTGCGTAATAAAACAACATTAAATAGGAAGTCTTTTGTGAAATTGTTTTTTTGGTTTTAAATATTGCCAAGCTATGGTACAATAAACTTTTGTGAGTCAAAATATATAGAAAAGAGGAAAGTAATTTGGAAAATAGAGAGAAATTTTCATCTAGAATTGGATTTCTTTTGATCTCGGCTGGTTGTGCGATCGGCTTGGGAAATGTGTGGAGATTTCCATTTATCACAGGACAATACGGTGGAGCTGCATTTGTATTGATCTATCTGTTCTTCCTGATCATTTTAGGGTTGCCAATCCTTGTTATGGAATATGCAGTCGGAAGAGCCAGTCAGAAGAGTATTGCAAGATCCTTTCAGGTGTTAGAACCGAAAGGAACAAAATGGCATTGGTACAGTTATGTTGGTATGGCTGGAAATTATCTGTTGATGATGTTTTACACGACAGTAGCAGGATGGATGATCAGCTATTTCTTTAAGATGTTAAAAGGAGACTTTGTTGGGAAAAATCCAGCACAGGTAGAAAATACTTTTGGAACAATGCTGTCAGATCCAAAGGCACAGATCTTCTGGATGTTAGTAGTTATTGCATTGGGATTTTTAGTATGTTCTCTTGGTCTTCAAAATGGAGTAGAGAAGATCACAACAGTTATGATGTCATGTTTGTTTATCGTAATTCTGGTATTGATCGCAAGGAGTGTAACTTTAGATGGAGCCTCTGCAGGATTAAAATTTTATCTGATCCCAGATTTTGCAGCAGTGAAGAAACAAGGTGTGATGACGGTCGTATCCGCAGCAATGGGACAGGCATTCTTTACACTAAGTCTTGGAATAGGGGCGATCGCAATCTTTGGAAGTTACATTGACAAGAGCCGAAGACTGACAGGAGAAGCAATCAGTGTGGCAATTCTTGATACGTTAGTAGCATTAATGGCAGGACTGGTGATCTTTCCAGCATGTTTTGCATTCGGAGTAAATCCAGGAAGCGGACCAAACTTAGTATTTATCACACTGCCAAATGTATTTAACGAAATGCCAGGAAGCAGGATCTGGGGAGCGATGTTCTTCTTATTTATGAGCTTTGCGGCACTATCAACGATCATTGCAGTATTTCAGAACATCTTGTCATTTGCACAAGACCTATGGGGATGGAGCCTTAAGAAAGCAATCGTATTTAATGCAGTACTCATTATTGTGTTATCCTTGCCATGTGCTTTAGGATTTAACGTATGGAGTTTTATTCAGCCACTAGGAGCAGGAACAACGATTCAGGATTTAGAGGACTTCATCGTAAGCAACAATATCCTTCCAATAGGATCTCTGATCTATCTGTTATTCTGCGTTACAAAATACGGATGGGGATGGGACAACTTTATGAAAGAAGCCAACGAAGGAAAAGGAATCAAATTCCCAAAATGGCCACGTATTTACATTACTTATATATTACCATTGATCGTTTTGTTTATCCTTGTGCAGGGGTACATAGAGAAGTTTTAATTTGTAGAGTTGGCCAACTTTAGATTTCGAGTATATGATAAAAAATAAATAAACGATCGGAAGAGCAGCTAGAGAATTTTCCTCACGTTTTTTACAGATCGCTGATCCGCCGGCTTTCCTTGCGTAACTCGCCTTCAAGGGTATTCAAAACAGAAACTCTTTGAGGCTCAAACAACGCACCAAGCCGGCTGCGAATCCGCAAAAAACGTGGCAAAATTCTAATGCTGCTCTTCCGATCGTTTATTTATTTTTTATCATATACCTGAAGTCTAAAGTGTGGACAATTACAAGATTGGAAAATTTAAGGTGGTATGTATGTTAAATGTTATTGGTTTTTAATTTTTGTAGTGATAGACAAATGTTTATTATAAATGCTAATATAGTAAAACATTCTCTCCCCACCAATAACTTCAGTTCATCAAACTATTCTACAAATCGGTGTTCGTAAGTTTCTTTCATTTTCCGTTAATGAATACAAAAATTATCAACCAATACCGTATAACATACACACTGTGTGGTGGTTTGAATAGACTTCAGTTGTATGTGACAGAAATAAAAGAAAAACAAATATTTGAAAGAATCCGGTGGCAAACATGAGCAATTTTTGAGTGCGTTTTTTACAAATTCGCAGTGCCTGTGGTTGGATGTCTGACCGTAGCTGCGGGCATTTTGGCTCGCAGCGAGGGAGACAATATGTAATGACCCCCAAGTTTGTAGGATCGTGGATTTACCTGTATACTATGAATTGAAAACTAACAATGGTAACAGGGATTACCGCATACAAATTGGAGGTCATTATATGAATTATAACACAGTTTACGTAGGAATGGACGTTCATAAGGAAAGTTTTACTCTTTGTTCTTGCAAATATGAAGATGAAAAGGCATCTCATTACCAGAGAACACCAGCCAGTTACAAGAATGTATTAAGATATCTTGCATTTCTTCGCACTATATATGGAGAGGATACAAGATTTGTGTGTGGCTACGAAGCAGGATGCCTTGGGTATTCTTTGTATCATCAATTGGAAAATTTTAATGTGGAATGTGTGATCCTTGCACCAACTACAATGCTCGAACAACGAAGCAAAAGACGGATCAAAACAGACAAAAGAGATGCGGAGATCATTGCCAGATCCTTGGCACAGCACAATTACAGTCCGGTACATATTCCAACGGAAACAGATAATCAGACAAAAGAATTCATCCGTATGCGTGATGATCATAAAGCGGAATTGAAAAAGATCAAACAACAGATCCTTTCTTTCTGTTTACGTCAGGGTTATCAGTATGATGGAAGTGGTAACTGGACAGCAAAACATGTGAAATGGCTGAGATCATTAAAACCAGCAGGGCTTTACAAAGAGATCCTGGATGAATATCTGCTGACTTATACAATTCTGACAGATAAACTGAACCGTCTGGATCAGAGGATTGAAGAACTAGCATCCAAAGAAGAGTATACAGAATCTGTCAGTAAGTTAACCTGTTTTCTAGGAATCAAGACACATACTGCGTTATCTGTAATTGTTGAAGTTGGAGACTTTCAGCGTTTTGTATCTGCACGAAAGTTTGCAGGGTATCTTGGATTGGTACCTGGACAGCATTCCAGTGGCGATGACAGAAACGGACTTGGCATTACAAAAGCAGGGAATACCCATGTACGCAGACTGTTGGTAGAATCCGCACAAAGTTATACCCGTGGAAAGATCGGATATAAATCAAGAGTCTTAAGATCACGACAGGCGGGAAATTCACCGCAGGTAATCAATTATGCAGACAGGGCAAATGAGCGTCTGAGACGGCGCTATTATAAGATGGTTCTGAAAGATGGCAAGAAATATAATATTGCAAAAACAGCAATTGCAAGAGAGCTTGCTTGTTTCATATGGGGAATGATGACAGATAATATTTACTAATATAAATATAACACATCGATCACCATATCAAGACCAAGCCGCCAAAGGCGGTACTGTGTAGTCTTGACATACTGATCGATGTGCTATAAATGATAATCAAGATGATGTAAGCCGGTCTCTGCCGCATACATCATCCAGCCTGTAATTAAAGTTGCAACTGAAGGCATCCCGAAAGAGTTTCGAACATGTTTAGGTTTGAACTATCTACGAGGAAACTCTGTTGGCACAGTAATATCTGTGATCCACGTGAGGGAGACAGCTAGAGTTCGCGGCGGACCATTGACCTGTTGGTAACCAATCCACGTATATCAGAGTGGCCAATGCCGGGAACTGATACATCGGAACTCTTTCTGGATATCTTCAGAAACAATAAAATAAAAATTTGTTGTGATTTCTGTTAATTTACTATTGACAAAGGTCATTACATATCAGTTTCCAAAGGAACAGGCACGGATCAGCGATTTGTAAAAAACGCTCTCAAAAATGCGGAGTTGCCACCGGATTCTTTCAAATATTTGTTTTTCTTTTATTTCTGTCACATACATGCAAGCCTACATACAAATTACACAGTTGCATGTGTAGATCTATTATCTGCTCCTTCATGGCTTTTCTGGAACAGTTTCTTAAAGCAGGAAACTGCAACCATAAGTCCAAGTGCCATCAGAAGTAAAGCGACGATCAACTGTAATCCATCGATCATAAATACGAATCCACCTGTTACAAAGATCTTTGTAAAGATTCCGATCACGGCCTGTACAAGGGCTGTAAATGTTACAACTAACATGATGCACATAGGTGCGTATAACATCCATCCTTTTCTTCCTGTTGTTAATAAGAAGACAGATAATGCGATCAATACCAAAGATGCTAATAACTGGTTTGCTGCTCCGAATAATGGCCAGATGTTGTTGTATCCACCTAAGCATAATAAGAATCCGAAGAATAATGTGATAACAGTTGAGAAATATTTGTTTGTAAATAATTTTCTTACCCCTGTAAGATCAGAGCCATCAGCAGCTTCTCCCATGAATAATTCCTGGAATGACATACGTCCGATTCTTGCTACAGAGTCAAGGGATGTTAATGCAAGTGCAGAAACACACATTGTCATAAAGCAAGTAGCTACATGTTTAGGGATTCCAAGTAGTGTTAAGAATCCAGCTACATTTCCTGAGAAGATCTGGAATGGTGTTCCTTCAGGCATTTTACCACCGACAGCTGCTGCACCGACAACAACTAAGGCGATAACACCTAATAAAGATTCTACCATCATAGATCCATATCCAACACAAAGCATGTCTTTTTCATTGCTGACTGTCTTAGATGATGTTCCGGAAGATACCAAACTGTGGAATCCTGAAACAGCACCACAGGCGATCGTGATAAATAATGTAGGGAATAAGCTTTTTCCACCAACATTAAATCCGCTGAATGCTGGTAAGTTCATTGCTGGATGGGCAACAAATACACCAAGAACAGCACCGATGATCATTCCGACTAATAAGAAGGTACTTAAATAGTCACGAGGCTGCATCATTAGCCACATTGGCATAACAGATGCAAGGAATAAGTAAACCATAACGACTGCGATCCAAGTATTTTTTGTAAAATATAATGGGAAGGCAATACCAACGGCTAACATAACGATCAGTAATACAAGTCCTGCAACAAATTCTACTTTCTGGTTTGGTTTTACATATTTTGTGAATAATCCGAAAACAACAGCTCCTAAGATAAATAACATAGAGATAGAAGCAGCGGCAGCGTTTGGTGAACTTTTAGCACCAGTTACTGTAAATCCGTTAAAGGTTCCGGCAACCATATCTGTGAAAGCTGCGATTACAAGTAAAGTAAATAACCAGGAGAACAGAAGAAATAATTTTCTTCCTGTTTTACCAATGTATTTCTCGATCAGGACACCCATGGATTTTCCTTCATTCTTTACAGAAGCGTAAAGAGCTGTAAAATCCTGAACGGCTCCGAAGAAGATACCACCGATCAACAGCCAGAGAAGAACTGGCAGCCATCCAAACATTGCGGCGATGATCGGTCCGGTAACAGGACCTGCACCTGCGATGGATGAAAACTGATGGGAAAATACAACGGCTTTTGGTGTCGGGATGTAATCTTCACCATCTTCGTGTGTGTAAGCTGGGGTTTTCGCTTTAGGATCAATTCCCCATGTCTTAGCTAACCAGCGTCCGTAAAGGGCATAACCAGCAACTAATACGACGATTGCGATTGCTACGATTGTTAAGCTATTCATTCTTAATCACTCCTCTTAAAATAAACTCTATCATAAAATAAAATGTATTCAAAACACAGGATACAATAAAAATGAGTAAAAAAAATCTCCTGAAATGCTTACTCAGCATTCCAGAAGACGAATATTCTCCGCGGTACCACTTCTTTTTATTACTCAAATCGTAATCCCTTAGTCACATCATTTAATGTGCTCCTTGATAACGGAAGGATCCCGGTCGCACTTACTAATGAATTATCATGTTCAGCTGACTGCTCGCAGGGGATATGGATATAAGTTCTTTATTGCCTCACAGCAACCGGCAACTCTCTGGAAAAGAATTCAAATATCGATGTGTCCTGCTCATTGCATTCTGTATTTCGTTGCACTCATAATAGTCCTATAAAAAAAGAATGTCAAGAGAAAATAATGTTCTATTTTTGATACAATCAAGCCATCAAAGCTTTACTTACTTCTTTAAGATTCATGCCGTTAGAACCTTTGATCAGTACGACATCGTTCTTCTTTAAGTAAGTTTCAAGGAAAGCGATCAGTTCTCCGTTAGAAGAAAATGCACGGGTATGAAGAGAAGGATTTTCCTTCCATGCTTCCTCAATATAATGTCTGGAAAGTTCACCAGTGATAAAGAGATCTGTCACTTTTGTTGTAGCGATAAAACGTCCCACTTCTTTGTGGTATTCCGGTGAATCTGGTCCAAGTTCTAACATGTCAGATAAGACAGCGATCTTTCTTCCACGTGTCTTAAATTCAGATAAAATACTTAAACTTGCTTTCATGGAATCTGGGCTTGCATTATACGCATCATCGATCAGAATATAGTCGTTAACGTGGATAATATTCTGTCGCTGACCAGAAAATGTGGATAACTGTGCCTTGATCGCACTCATTGGAACATCATAGCGAAGTCCGATCGCAATGGCGGCTAATGCATTGGATACATTATGCTTTCCAAGTACATTTAAAGTGATAGGTTCTTTCATATCACCATAGTGGAATTCAAATAAAGTTTGTCCACCTTTTTCACGGATTTTTTCTGCACGGTAAGTACAATCATCTGCGAAACCGTAAAATTCATATGGTTTTTTGACATAATCGATATGTTTACGGATCATATCATTATCTCCATTTAAGAATAGGACACCATCTTCAGGCAGACCATTCTGGATATCTAATTTTTCGATACAGATATTGTCTCGGGAACCCATCATCTCAATGTGTGAAACACCAACATTTGTGACAACACCAACGTTTGGATGGATGATATTACCAAGAGTTGTGATCTGTCCCTTTTCACTCATTCCCATCTCAAGAACACCGATTTCATCTTCGGATGTCAGATGATCTAATGTTAATGGAACACCAACTTGACTGTTTTGATTGCCAATCGTTTCAAATACTTTGTATTTGCCCTTTAAAACATGTGCGATCATCTCGCGGGTTGTTGTTTTACCAACACTTCCAGTAACGCCGATGATCGGAAGAGACATTTTATTTCTGTAATAGGCAGCAATCTGCTGCATGGCTGTCAAAGTATCAGGAACTTTGATGTATGGAGCATTTCCTGAAGCTTCTGTATGTTCTTGTGTTAAGCAGGCACCGCCTTCTTTTAATGCATTAGGAATAAAAATATGGGCATCAACACGTTCACCGATGATCGGTACAAATAAAGTGTTAGGACCGATTTCCATAGAATTCGTACTTAAGTGGTCAATCTTCATGGAAGGATCACCACATAAAAGTGTTCCGTCTGTTGCTTCTAAAATGTCTTGAATTGTTATATTCTCCATAGAAAACCTCGTTTCTTTCACTGTTAGATTTCAGCATAGGTGTGATTGATGATAACGGTTTAAAAAATTTATGCTGTTATCTACAGATTATAGCATAAAATGAAGTTGTATGATAAAATGATAGCCAGAAAATACAAAAAACATATTAGAAAAGAGGGTTCATGAGTTTTACACATTTACATGTCCATACAGAATACAGTCTGCTGGATGGTTCCAGTAAGATCAAGGAGCTAGTTCATCAGGCAAAAGAGCTTGGCATGGACAGCATTGCGATCACCGATCATGGAGCGATGTACGGAGTGATCGATTTTTACAGGGCAGCGAAAGCAGAAGGGATCAAACCGATCATTGGATGCGAGATTTATGTAACAACTGGTTCGAGATTCGATAAAGAAGCCAGTCAGGGAGATAAAAGATACTATCACCTGGTACTTCTTGCCCAAAATGACACGGGTTACCATAACTTGATGAAGATCGTTTCCAGGGGGTTTACCGAAGGATTTTATTACAAGCCACGAGTAGATTATGAAGTTCTGGAAGAATACAAGGAAGGTCTGATCGCATTAAGTGCATGTCTTGCTGGGGAAGTTGCAACTTATATCCGTGAAAATAACTACGAAAAAGCAAAGAATACGGCGTTGAGATTACAGGATCTTTTTGGAAAAGACAATTTCTTCCTGGAACTGCAAGATCACGGAATTCCAGATCAGACAAAAGTAAACACGGCACTGCTTAAGATGTCAAAAGAGACAGGAATTGATCTGGTTGCTACAAATGATATTCATTATACATTTAAAGAAGATGCCGAGGCACACGATATCCTGCTTTGTATCCAGACGGGGAAGAAAGTGCAGGATGAAGACCGTATGCGTTATGAAGGAGGTCAGTATTATTTAAAATCTCCGGAAGAAATGCAGAGATTGTTCCCATATGCAAGAGAAGCGATCGAGAATACAGGCAAGATTGCCAAACGTTGTAATGTTGAAATCGTATTTGGAGAACAGAAAGTGCCAGAATATGATGTGCCAGAAGGATACACTGCAGTTACGTATCTGAACCATTTATGCGAAGAAGGCTTAAAACGTCGTTATCCGAATATTACAAAAGAATTAAGAGAGCGGCTGGATTATGAATTGAAAACTATTGAAAATATGGGATATGTTGATTATTTTCTGATCGTATGGGATTTCATTCATTATGCAAAAGAACATGGGATCGCAGTGGGACCTGGTCGTGGTTCCGCAGCCGGAAGTATCGTTTCTTACTGTTTGGAGATCACAGATATCGATCCGATCCGGTATCAACTGCTGTTTGAACGTTTCTTAAATCCAGAACGTGTATCCATGCCCGATATCGACGTGGATTTCTGTTATGAGAGAAGACAGGAAGTCATTGATTATGTTGTAAGAAAATACGGGAAAGATCAAGTAGTACAGATCATCACTTTTGGAACTATGGCTGCAAGAGCCGTGATCCGTGATGTCGGAAGAGTTTTGGATATTCCATATGCAAAAGTAGATGGAATATCAAAGATGGTTCCAAATGAATTAAATATTACGATCGATAAAGCATTAAAGATCAGCAAGGACTTGAGAAATGCTTATGAGCAGGACGAAGAAACACATTATCTGATCGATATGTCGAAGAGACTAGAAGGACTTCCAAGACATGCTTCCATGCATGCAGCTGGAGTCGTGATCGGTAAGACAGCGATTGATGAATATGTGCCATTAGCAACAGGTGCAGATAACGCAGCTGTTACTCAGTTTACGATGACAACGATCGAAGAACTTGGTCTGTTGAAGATGGACTTTTTGGGACTTCGTACATTAACAGTCATTCAGGACGCAGAGAAAATGGTGCGAAGAAAAGTGCCGGATTTTGATATCACGAAAATTGATCCGACAGACAAAGAAGTTTATGAGATGATCGGAAATGGTCATACAGAAGGTGTGTTTCAGTTGGAAAGTTCAGGAATGAAGTCATTTATGAAAGAACTAAAACCACAGAATATGGAAGATATCATTGCTGGAATTTCTTTGTATCGACCGGGACCAATGGACTTTATTCCACGATACATTGAGGGAAAGAATCATCAGGAAAGCATACATTATGAATGTGAACAGATGGAAGAGATTCTTGAGCCAACCTATGGATGTATCGTTTATCAGGAACAGGTTATGCAGATCGTTATGAAACTAGCCGGATATACGCTTGGACGAAGTGACCTTGTACGTCGTGCGATGTCCAAGAAAAAAGGCGATGTCATGATCAAAGAACGACAGAATTTCGTTTATGGAAATGAAGAAGAAGGAATTCCAGGATGTATCAATAACGGTATTGATGAAAAGACAGCGAACCAGATCTGGGATGAGATGTTAGACTTTGCAAAATATGCATTTAACAAATCTCATGCGGCAGCATATGCAGTAGTTGCCTATCGTACAGCCTATTTAAGATGCCATTATCCAGTAGAATTTATGGCAGCCTTGTTAACCTCTGTTCTTGGAAATACAAACAAGATTTCAGAATACAGTTATGCCTGCAAGAAGTTAGGAATTAAGATTTTGCCACCAGATATTAACTATGGAGAGGGTGCGTTCTCTGTAGACCATGGAAATATCCGCTATGGACTGACTGCGATCAAGAGTCTGGGACGGCCAGTCATTGAAGCGATCATAAGAGAACGAAATTTAAATGGACCATACAGAGATTTTAAAGATCTCGTGGAACGATTATCAAGCAAAGAGATCAATAAACGAACTGTAGAAAATCTGATCAAATCGGGAGCTTTAGATTGTTTTCATGTAACAAGAAAGCAGCAGATGATCGTCTACGCCAGTGTGATCGATAGTATCCAGAAAGAACGGAAAAATGAGATCGCAGGACAGATGAGTCTGATGGATCTTCTTGGAGAAGAAGACCAGCAGTCTTTTCAGATTTCCTATCCAGATGTTGGGGAATATGAGAAAGAGCAGAAACTTGCCATGGAAAAGGAAGTGCTTGGGATCTACGTCAGTGGACATCCTTTAGAGGATGATATAGAACGCCTTGAACGAAGTGTAACAGCACATACTTCTGATTTTGTGATCGATGAAGAAACAGGAAAGACAAAGATTCACGATCGGGAAAGCTGTATCATTGGCGGTTTGATCAGTGAGATGAGTGTGAAACTTACGAAGAAGAATCAGAATATGGCATTTATCACACTGGAAGACTTAAGAGGAACCGTGGAAGTTGTCGTATTTCCAAGACAGTATGCGACATATCAGTCTCTTTTAAGAGAAGATGCCAAAGTATTTATCAAAGGAACAACACAGATTTCTGAAGAAGAAAGCAAAGTCATATGTAATCAGATCATCAGTTTTGAGGATAGCAGACAGGAATTATGGGTACAATTTGCGGATAAAGAAGCATTTTTTAAAGAAGAGGATGCATTAAAAGGTATTTTAACTTCCTATCCCGGTAAAAATCCAGTGGTGATCTATTGCAAAACAGAACGTGCTGTGAACCGTCTAGGGAGAGATTATATGGTTTCTGGTGACGAGAATTTATTATTTGATCTCGAAAAACGATATGGAAAAGAAAATATTCGGGTTAGATCGTTAGGAATATAACAAAGACTATTGAAAAATTTCTTTAAATGGATTAGAATAAAAGCCAAGTTAAGAATTGTATGGATTAATAATTGGAGGATATTGCAAATGGGAAAACCAAACATTAAAACAATTGGAGTTTTAACAAGTGGTGGAGATGCACCTGCTATGAACGCAGCAGTGCGTGCCGTAGCCAGAATTGGTAAAGAAAGAGGATTAAAAGTCAAGGGAATCCGTAAAGGTTACAATGGACTGTTAAACGAAGACATCATCGATTTAACACCAACAGAAACAGCCGATACGATCTTCCGTGGAGGTACAATCCTTTTCACAGCCAGATGTGAAGAATTTAAGACAGAAGAAGGTCAGAAACGTGGTGCTGAGATCTGTAAAGCACATGGAATCGACGGACTGGTAGTTATTGGTGGAGACGGTTCTTTCCAGGGAGCTAAGAAGTTAGCAGCGCTTGGAATCAACACGATCGCTGTTCCAGGAACGATCGACTTAGATATCGCATGTACAGAATATACGATCGGATTCGATACAGCTGTTAACACAGCGATGGAAGCGATCGACAAGATCCGTGATACATCAACATCTCATGAAAGATGTAGTATCGTAGAGGTTATGGGACGTGGAGCTGGATATATCGCATTATGGTGTGGTATGGCAACAGGAGCAGAAGATATCCTGATCCCAGAAAGCTTTGATGGAAACCTTCCTAAGGTAGAACAGCAGATCATCGAACATTTACTTCGTAACAGAGCAAAAGGTAAGACACATCATATGGTAATCAATGCCGAAGGTGTTGGACATTCTTACAGTATGGCGAAGAGAATCGAATCTGCAACAGGTATTGAAACACGTGCTACGATTCTTGGACATATGCAGCGTGGTGGAAGCCCAACAGCAAAAGACCGTGTATACGCTTCTATGATGGGTGCTTACGCAGTTGACTTATTATGTGCAGGAAAGACAAACCGTGTTGTTGGATACCAGAACGGAAGATTCATGGATATGGACATTGACGAAGGACTCGCAATGACAAAAGATATCGATGAATATCAGCTTCAGATCGCACATTTATTAGGAAAATAAATAAAACATGATCTTAGAGGAATCCTGTTTATCTAGGATTCCTCTATTTCTCTATATAGGAGCATTATTTTATGAAAGAGTTACGACCGGTACAGGTCATATTGCTTGGATTTTTAATTACAATATTTGCAGGATCGATACTGCTTGCACTGCCGATCGCAACACAAAGCGGGCAGGCAACGCCTTATATTGATGCATTATTTACAGCAACAACATCTGTGTGTGTGACGGGTTTGATCGTTGAGACAACAATGACACATTGGAGTATATTTGGGCAGGCAGTGATCATATTGCTTGTACAGATCGGAGGACTTGGTGTCATTACGATCACAACCGGAATGTTTTTTATGCTTCGAAAGAGGATCACTCTTGGAAATAGAATGTTGATCCAGGAGTCTATGGGTCTTAATACAATGACAGGTTTAGTTCCATTAGTTAAGAAGATTCTGATCGGGACAGGGATCATAGAAGGAATTGGAGCAGTTCTTTATGCGACTCAGTATGTGCCGGAATTTGGCATTGGATATGGAATATGGGCAGCAATCTTTAATTCAATCTCGGCATTTTGTAATGCAGGAATGGATATTGTAAGAGACGACAGTCTGCGAAGCTATGTAACGAATCCAGTTATGAATTTTACGACAATGGGGCTGATCATCCTGGGAGGTCTTGGATTTGTTGTATGGAAAGATCTTTGGCAGGGATTCAAAAAGATCGTAAAAGATAAAGTTCCTGTAAAAAGGATGATACAACAATGGAGATTTCAGACCAAGATCGTGTTATCCATTACGTCATTTTTGATCTTGTTTGGTACAATATTGATCTTTCTGTTTGAATATCATAATCCAGCAACTATGGAGAGTCTGTCATTGCCACAGAAGATACAGGCATCACTGTTTCAGTCTGTGACGACACGTACCGCAGGGTTTGAGACGGTAGCACAGGGCGCATTGACGGATGCATCTTCGCTGGTTTCTATGTTTCTGATGATCATCGGAGGATCACCAACTGGTACTGCAGGCGGTGTCAAGACAGTGACATTTGCAATTCTTGTATTTTGTGTGCTCTCTGTGGCAAAACAAGAAGAATCAATTACGTTATTTAAACGAAGAGTTCCACAGAATCTGTTGTCGAAGGCACTTGCGATCATTGTGATCAACCTGATCGTGCTGATGACATCTGTGTTATTGCTGTTGGTATTTGATCACGGGACTTTTATGGATTCATGCTATGAATGTGTATCAGCACTCGCGACAGTTGGTTTAACCAAAGGATTGACACCGAATTTGACAATCGCAGGGAAAGTGATTATCATCATTACCATGTATTTAGGGCGTGTCGGACCGATCTCTATGGCGATCGGTTTTTCACAGAAGAATAAGAAAAAGATGGTCATGTATCCGGAACAGGATCTGATCCTATAAGTGAAATAGATTCACATTATAACATGATATCGCAACGGAGGTAACGGAGAAGAATGAAGAAGTCAGTTGCAGTTTTAGGACTTGGAAAGTTTGGAAGCAGCATCGCAAGGTCACTTGCTAAAGGTGGAGCAGAAGTACTGGCAGTTGATAAAGATGAGGATCTTGTAAGAGATATCGCAGATAAAGTAACTTGTGCAGTCTGTGCGGATATATCTGATAAAGAAATGATGAACAACATCGGATTGGAAGGAATGGATGCAGTTGTGATCGCAACGGCAGAGCATTTAGATGCCAGTGTTATGGCATTGATGATCGTCAAAGAGATCGGTGTGCCATATGTTCTTGCGAAGGCAGACGGAACTTTAAAAGGAGAGATATTAAAACGTGTTGGAGTCGATGAGATCGTTTATCCAGAAGAAGAGATGGGAGCAAGGATCGCAAACAATCTGCTTGGAGGAAGTATGACAGATCTGTTTGATCTCTCTGCAGACACAAGTATCGTTAAAGTACCAGCAAGAAAAGAATGGATCAACAAATCATTAGTAGACATTAATTTCCGTGGAAAATATAACGTTAACGTCATCGCGATCGAAGGAGAAGGTGGTGTTGACGGGGCTCCAGATCCAACGAAACCGATCAAAGATGAGGAAAATCTTGTGCTGATCGGTAAGAAAGAAGATCTGGTCAAATTAAGAAAATAATAGATCGGAGGTGGATAAGAATATGATCACAACCACTCAGAATAAGCAGATCAAACAGATCATCAAATTAAAGAAGAGTGCAAGAGAAAGAAGAAAACAAGAATTATTTCTTGTAGAGGGAATTCGTATGTTTACAGAGATCCCAGAAGAATATTTATATAAAGTCTATGCATCTGAAGATTTTTATAACGAACATAGAGTGATTTTTGAACATATGGATGTGGAATTGGTATCACCTCAAGTTATGAAAGAGATTTCCGATACGATGACACCACAGGGAGTTCTTGCACTGGTGAAGATGATGAAATATTCTTTAGAAGATCTTCTAGAACAGGAAAAACCATTATTTCTGGTGCTTGAGAATCTTCAGGATCCGGGGAATCTCGGGACGATCCTTCGAACAGGAGAGGGTGCAGGGATCAATGGTGTTATCATGAGTCATGATACAGTAGATATTTATAATCCAAAGGTTACGCGCTCCACGATGGGATCAATATTTCGTGTGCCATTTGTCTATGTCGATGATCTTTTAGAAGTTGCAGAAACGATGAAACAAAAGAATATCATCACGTATGCAGCACATCTCAATGGAACAGACTATACGAAGGAAGATTATCAAAAAGGAACCGCATTTTTCATTGGCAATGAGGGAAATGGTCTGACAGATAAGTTGACAGACAAAGTACAGAAGAAGATCAAGATTCCAATGTGTGGTAAGGTAGAATCATTAAATGCAGCCATGGCATCAGGCCTTTTAGTTTATGAGGCAAGACGCCAGAGACAGGGGGTGGATTAAATGTATGCAGTTTATTGGCTGATCGCATCCGCGGTATTTTTACTTGTTGAGATCATGACACTTGGACTTACAAGTATCTGGTTTGCAGGTGGAGCCGTTGTTGCAGCAATCACAGCACTATTTGGTGTTCCATTTTGGGTACAGATGTTGATATTTATCGTGGTAACATGTCTGTTGTTTGCACTGACAAGACCAGTTGCCAAACGATATTTAAACAGCAAGGTGCAAAAAACGAATACTGATGCATTGATCGGACAGACAGCACTTGTCAAAGAAACGATCAATAACATGGAAAGCAAAGGGTTGGTTCAGTTAAATGGCCAGGATTGGACTGCGAGAAGCTTTGAGGCTGGAGAGATCATTCCAGAAGGCAGCGAAGTGATCGTAAAAGAAATCCGAGGCGTGAAACTGATCGTAGAAAGAGAGGTATAAGATTATGTCGATTATTTTATTTATTATCGTTATCGCATTGCTTGCGATGATCATTTCATCCACAGTGCGTATCGTGCCGCAGGCACATGCTTATGTTGTAGAACGACTGGGTGCTTATCAGGGAACATGGTCTGTAGGACTTCATGTCAAAGTCCCATTTATTGATCGTGTTGCAAGAAAAGTCAACTTAAAAGAGCAAGTTGTGGATTTTCCACCACAGCCAGTTATCACAAAAGATAACGTTACGATGCAGATCGATACAGTTGTATATTTTCAGATCACTGATCCAAAATTATACAGTTACGGTGTAGAGAACCCGATCATGGCAATCGAGAATCTGACAGCTACAACACTTCGAAATGTCATCGGTGATCTGGAATTAGATGAGACATTAACTTCCAGAGAGACGATCAATACACAGATGAGAGCAACACTTGACGTTGCGACAGATCCATGGGGAATCAAAGTAAACCGTGTGGAACTTAAGAACATCATTCCACCAGCAGCCATTCAGGATGCCATGGAGAAACAGATGAAAGCAGAACGTGAACGAAGAGAAGCGATTCTGATCGCAGAAGGTGAGAAGAAGTCCGCGATCTTACGTGCAGAAGGACAGAAAGAATCTATGGTCCTTCAGGCAGAGGGAGATAAGGAAGCAGCAATCCTTCGTGCGGAAGCGAAGAAAGAAGCAACGATCCGTGAAGCAGAAGGTCAGGCAGAAGCGATCCGTGCGATCCAGAAAGCGAATGCACAGGGTATTGAATCAATCAAGGCAGCCAAAGCTGACGATGCAGTCATCCAGTTAAAGAGCTTAGAAGCATTTGCTAAAGCAGCTGACGGAAAAGCTACAAAGATCATTATCCCATCTGAGATTCAGGGGATGGCAGGTCTTGTAAAATCAATTACAGAAGTTGCCAAAGACGATGAGAAGAATATTGCAGATCTGATCGAAGAGCAGGTACAAGACACTGTAAAAGAACAGTAAGATCAGAAAATGTTTATGAAAATATGACAACCCTTGGCGGTATGCCGGAGCACTGAAGAGGTGTTCCGGCTTTTGCCATGTTTGATATTGATGGGAGATAAAAGATGAAGACAATCGTTTGTTATGGAGATTCTAATACTTATGGCTATAATCCGGAAAATGGATTCCGTTATGAATATGAAGAACGATGGACAACCATTTTGCAAAAGGAACTGAAAGATTCTGCGATCGTGATTCCGGAAGGATTAAACGGCAGAACAACAAGTTTTGAAGATGAGTTAAGACCAGGAAGAAATGGTGCAACATATTTAGATCCATGTTTACACAGCCACGGACCGATCGATCTGGTAGTGTTAATGCTTGGAACGAATGACCTTAAGATCCGTTTTCAGGCAACACCAACAGATATCGGAAAAGGGATCGACCGTCTGATCAAGATGATCAAATCGATCACTCCACAGAAGAGACAAGATGGACAATCCGCAAAGATCCTTTTAATGGCACCACCGCATCTGGGGGATGATCTGACAGAGATTCCAAGTGGAGAAGAGATGGGATTTGAAAGAGGGATCAGTTATTCCAAGAGATTGGCACCGATTTATGAAGACTGGGCAAAGTTTCATAACATTGAATTTCTGGATGCAGCAAAATATGCAAAAGCTTCCGAAATCGATGCCTGCCACCTGACAAGAGAAAGTCATAGGAAATTAGGTGAAATGGTTGCGAAAAAATGCAAGGAAATCCTTGAAATATAAGGGTTTCGGGTTGTTTTCAAAGATGCATTCCTATATAATAACAACTATATGATGTCTGCCAGGGATCAAAGGGCAGAGACATCCAAGATACAACAAAATGGAGGAACAAAAGATGGACGCAAAGACAAGCTTAAAGGGAAGAAGTTTCTTAACATTAAAAGACTTTACACCAGAAGAAATTGGTTATTTTTTAGATTTAGCAGCGAAATTAAAATCAGATAAGAAAAAAGGGATCACAGGAAACAGTCTAAAAGGGAAAAATATCGCTCTTTTATTTGAAAAACCAAGTACAAGAACAAGATGTTCATTTACGATCGGATGTGTTGATGAGGGTGCACACCCAGAATATCTAGGAAAAGATGATATTCAGTTAGGACACAAAGAATCTGTAGAAGATACAGCAAGAGTTCTTGGAAGAATGTTTGACGGGATCGAATTTCGTGGATTCTTACATGAGAACGTAGAGAAATTAGCAAAATACAGTGGAGTTCCAGTATGGAATGGTTTAACAGATGATTACCATCCAACACAGATCTTAGCGGACTTCTTAACATTAAGAGAACAGTTTGGAGAGATCAAAGGATTAAACTTCGTATTCGCTGGAGACGGAAGAAATAACATGAGCAACTCTTTAATGATCGGATGCAGTAAGATGGGATTGAATTTCACATGCTTAGCACCAAAGAGTTTATGGCCAAATGAAGAACTGGTAAAACAGTGCGAAGAGTATGCGAAAGAATCTGGAGCTAAGATCCGTTTTACAGAAGATGTGAAAGAAGCTGTGGAAGGTGCAGACTGCATTTACACAGACGTATGGGCATCTATGGGTGAAGAAGACAAGGCAGCAGAAAGAATTGCTTTATTAAGACCATATCAGGTAAATAAAGAAATGTTAGAGATGACAGGAAAAGATACTACAGTTGTTATGCATTGCCTGCCAGCAGTTAAAGGACATGAGATCACAGAAGATGTTTTTGAACATTATGCAGATGTGATTTTTGATGAAGCAGAAAATCGTATGCACACGATCAAAGCTGTTATGGTAGCGACTTTAGGAGAATATTAGGAGATAGGATATTCAATGAAAAGTAAGATTCTCAAGGAATTAAAGAATGCAGATGATTATATATCAGGACAGCAGCTTTGTGAGCGGTTGGGAGTTTCAAGGACTGCTGTCTGGAAGCATATCAAAGCATTAAGAGCAGAAGGTTACGAGATTGATTCTGTGACAAATAAAGGCTATAAACTTATGATGGAACCAGATCTTTTGACAAAAGAAGAAGTAGCATCCTGCCTTCATACCAAATGGCTTGGAAAAGATCTTCATTGTTATGAGACAATGGATTCTACAAATCTTGAGATCCGTCGTCTGGCAGAGGCAGGTGCCGGTCACGGAACCGTTGCGATCACAGAAGAACAGACGATGGGAAAAGGAAGAAGAGGACGAAGCTGGTTGGCAGAAGCTGGAGCAGGGATCGCGATGAGCTTTCTTCTAAAACCTCAGATCGAAGCTCAGAATTCTTCTATGCTTACGTTAGTTACTGCATTAGCGGTAAATGAAGCAATCTGTGAGACAACAGGAATTCGGGCAAAGATCAAATGGCCAAACGATATCATTGTGAATGGAAAGAAGATCTGTGGAATCCTAACAGAGATGAGCCTTCAGATGGATGAGATCAATTACATTGTAGTGGGACTTGGTATCAATGTAAATATCGATCATTTTCCAGAAGATTTAAGTGATAAGGCAACTTCACTCCAGATCGAGGGAGGAAGAAAGATCAAGAGAGCTCCATTGGCAGCGAAAGTGTTAGAATGTTTTGAGAAATATTACGATATGTTTTTGAAGACAGAAGATCTTAGCATGTTGCAAGATGAATACAATAAACTTCTGGTACATACAGACCAGAAGATCAAGGTTGTCAGAGGTTCCAAAGAAGAGATATTCTTATCAAGAGGCATCAATCATCGTGGAGAATTACTGGTAGAGGATGAAGATGGAAAGGTATCAGAAGTTTCATCCGGAGAGGTATCAGTAAGAGGTATCTTGGGATACGTATAAGAGATTCCGAGAATATATACAAGAAACAAGGAGAAATACAAAAACATGTATCAGGATAAAGTTACATTATGCGGTTCCAATGCATATGAGAAGAAATATTACTTAAACCCTGATTTTTCTGGATTACCAGAACAGATCAAACAGGAACTGCAGATTGCATGTGTACTATTTACAGCAGAAGTCGGCGGAGTCTTGACATTAGAGTTCGATGAAGAAGGCAAATTAAATTTTGTTACTCATGTGGAAGATAATGATTTCTTTTACGATGAGATCGGAAGTGAACTGATGATCAAGAAACTAAGACAGGAAAAACAGGATTTCTGGGAGTCCTTGGAACTATATTATAAAATATTCCTTTTGGGAGAAGATGAGGTATAAATTATGTTATTAGCACTCGATGTTGGGAATACCAATATAACGATCGGCGTATTCAAAAGAAAAGAGATTATAGAGGTATTTCGAATTACAACAAAGTTACCAAGAACATCCGATGAATTTGGAATTCTGATTTCAAGCCTATTAAAGGAAAAAGGATTGGATGAAGGTGAAGTGAAGGCAGCGATCATAGGATCCGTTGTGCCAAATATCATGCATTCACTGAGTAGTGGTTTGATCAAATATTTTGATGTAAAACCGATCATTGTAGGACCTGGGATCAAGACAGGGATCAATCTTGGAAGATTTAATCCAAGAGAAGTTGGAGCAGACAGGATCGTGGATCTGGTTGCAGGATATGAAATATATGGCGGACCAGCACTCGTCATTGACTATGGAACTGCAACAACATACGATATTGTCACAGAGAATGGCGTATTCTTAGCAGGTGTGATCGCACCGGGAATTCGCACTTCAGCAAATGTACTATATAGAGATGCAGCACGTCTGCCAGAGATTGAAATCTTAAAACCAAAGACGATCCTTGCAAACAGCACGATTGACAGTATGCAGGCAGGTTTGTACTATGGAGTTGTTGGTGAGACAAAATATATGGTACAGAAGATGAAAGAAGAGACAGGCTTTGATAATATGAAAGTTATCGCAACCGGAGGCCTTGGAAATATGATCGCACAGACGGTTGATGAGATCGACTATTACGATCCAACATTAACATTGAAGGGATTACAGATCATTTATGAGAAGCAATAAATTAAAACCTCTGGTTATTGGAGATATTACAATTGAACACCCGTTAGCACTTGCACCGATGGCAGGAGTTACAGATCTACCATATCGTTTGTTATGTAAAGAACAGGGTGCTGGAATGATGTGCACTGAGATGGTAAGTGCCAAAGGATTATACTATGGGAACCGTAAATCTGAGCCATTGATGGCAACAGATCCGAAGGAAATTCCAATAGCGATCCAGATTTTTGGATCCGATCCAGAGATCATGGGTCAGATGGCAGCGAAAGTCAATGATGGGCGGTTTCAGATGATCGATATCAACATGGGATGTCCGGTTCCAAAGATCGTGAATAACGGTGATGGATCCGCGTTGATGAAGAATCCGGAATTAGCAGGGAAAGTGATCAAAGCAGTTGTAGATGCTGTGGATATCCCAGTTACAGTTAAGATCCGAAAGGGATTTAACGATGAATTGATCAATGCACCAGAGATGGCACAGGTTGCACAGGAGAATGGAGCAGCAGCGATCGCAGTTCATGGAAGAACAAGAGAACAGTACTATTCAGGAACAGCAGACTGGTCGATCATTCGCAAGGTAAAAGAAGCTGTTGATATTCCGGTAATTGGAAATGGTGATATCACATGTGCAAAAGATGTATTACGAATGCAGGAAGAGACAGGCTGTGACGGATTTATGATCGGAAGAAGAGCCAAAGGGAATCCATGGATCTTCAAAGAGATCTTACATTTCTTTGAGACAGGAGAAGAAATGCCAAGACCATCCTTAGAAGAAGTTGTCGCCATGATGTTAAGACATGGACAGATGATGATCGATTTTAAAGGAGAATACATCGGAGTCCGTGAGATGCGGAAACATGTCGCATGGTATACATTCGGTTTTCCAGGGGCAGCAAAACTTCGCGAGAAGGTAAATCATACAGAGACATACGAAGACTTAGAAGAATTACTGCAAAATTATCTCAAAGCCACGAAAGGCAGGGATTAGGAATTGACAAAAGAAACTTAGGTAAGATATAATTAATCAGTTAACATTTAGAACGAAAGGAATAGTGTTATGGCAGAGGCAAAGAAGAATATATTAACCCCAGACGGTTTAAAAGCATTAGAAGATGAATTACAAGAATTAAAAGTCGTAAGACGTAAAGAGATCGCACAGAAGATCAAAGAAGCAAGAGAACAGGGTGACTTATCAGAGAACGCGGAATATGATGCAGCCAAAGATGAACAGCGTGATATGGAAGCACGTATCGAAGAGATCGAAAAGATCTTAAAGAACGCCGTTGTTATCGATGAGAAGTTTGAAAAAGGTGTCATCAGCCTTGGATGTCACGTATTATTAGAAGACATCACTCTTGGAAAAGAAGTAACATACCATATCGTAGGTTCTACAGAAGCAGATATCCTTCAGAACAAGATTTCCAATGAAGCACCGATCGGTAGAGCTTTACTTGGAAAGAAGATCGGAGATGTCGTATCCGTAGAAGGAATCAATCAGGTAAACGACTTCAGAGTCATTGATGTACAGAGAAAGTAAGAGGAAGTAAGAAAAGTGGCACAGCAGAATAAAGATACAAACGAACTGATCAAAGTAAGAAGACAGAAACTGGCTGACTTACAGGCAGCTGGGAAGAATCCGTTCGAGATCATGAAATATGATGTAACACATCATTCAAAAGAAATCAAAGATAATTTTGAAGAATTAGAAGGAAAAGAAGTAGCAGTTGCAGGACGTTTAATGTTCAAACGTGTGATGGGTAAAGCATCTTTCTGTAACGTACAGGACCTTCAGGGTGGAATTCAGGCATATGTAGCAAGAGATGAGATCGGTGTAGAATCTTATCAGGATTTCAAGAAGATGGATATCGGAGATATCGTAGGTATCAAAGGTAAAGTCTTTGCTACAAAGACAGGAGAGAAATCTATCCATGCAGAAGAAGTGATTTTATTATCTAAGAGTTTAAAACCACTTCCAGAGAAATTCCACGGATTAACAGATACAGATACAAGATATCGTCAGAGATATGTTGACCTGATCATGAATGAAGAATCCAAAGAAGTATTCATCAAACGTTCTAAAATCATCAGTAAGATCCGTTCTTATCTAGATGGACAGGGATTCATGGAAGTAGAAACTCCGATGTTAGTATCCAATGCAGGTGGAGCATCAGCAAGACCATTTGAAACACACTACAATGCATTAAGTGAAGATGTAAAATTACGTATTTCCCTAGAGTTATACTTAAAGAGACTGATCGTTGGTGGACTTGAGAAAGTTTACGAGATCGGACGTGTATTCCGTAACGAAGGTGTTGACACACGTCATAACCCAGAGTTTACATTAATGGAATTATATCAGGCATACACAGACTATCACGGAATGATGGATCTGACAGAGAACTTATATCGTTATCTTGCAGAAGAAGTATGCGGTGGAACAAAGATTCAGTATAAAGATTTCGAGATCGATCTTGGAAAACCTTTTGAGAGAATCACAATGGTAGATGCAGTTAAGAAATACTCTGGAGTAGACTTTAAAGAGATCAAGACTTTAGAAGAAGCAAGAGCAGCTGCTGAAGAACACCATGTAGAATACGAAGAACGCCACAAACGTGGAGATATCTTAAACTTATTCTTCGAAGAATTCGTAGAAGACAAACTGATCCAGCCAACATTCGTTATGGATCACCCAGTAGAAATCTCTCCATTAACAAAGAGAAAACCAGAAGATCCAGATTATGTAGAACGTTTTGAGTTCTTTATGAATGGATGGGAGATGGCAAATGCATACTCTGAGTTAAATGATCCGATCGATCAGAGAGAACGTTTCAAAGCACAGGAAGAACTTCTTGCACAGGGTGACGAAGAAGCCAACACAACAGATGAAGACTTCTTAAATGCATTAGAGATCGGTATGCCACCTACAGGTGGTATCGGATTCGGTATCGACAGAATGGTAATGTTATTAACAAATTCTACAGCAATCAGAGACGTATTATTATTCCCGACAATGAAGTCACTCGACTCCGACAAGAAGGAAAATAGGGCATCCAAGAGTAGTACAGCAGAAAATTGCGACCAGATTGCGACCGTTGAAGAGAAGATTGATTTCTCAAATGTAAAGATTGAGCCATTATTTGAGGAATCAGTTGATTTTGATACATTCTCAAAATCAGATTTTAGGGCAGTTAAGGTTAAGGAATGTGTAGCAGTACCAAAGAGCAAAAAGCTTTTACAATTTACTCTTGATGATGGTACAGGTGTAGATAGAACAATCCTTTCTGGTATTCATGCATATTATGAACCAGAAGAATTAGTTGGAAAAACATTGATTGCAATTACAAACCTATCACCTAGAGCAATGATGGGAATTGAATCTTGTGGTATGTTACTTTCAGCAGTAAATAATCTTAAGGATTCAGAGGATGAAGAACTTCATCTTCTTATGGTTGATAACCATATTCCGGCAGGTGCGAAATTATATTAAAAAGAGAACATGCTCAGATAATAAATGAAAACAGTACAAGGAGGATGGAAGGAAGTTTCTATCCTCCTTATTGTATAGAAGGAGTAAATATGGATAATTTGCATATTATCTGTCCAGTAAGAGGACAGTTAAAAGTTAAAAAAAAGTCAAAAGACGGCTTGACACCCAAAGAAGAGTTTTTTAGAGTTGAAGCAATTAAGTATCTAATTAACTTAGGTTATCCAAAAGAAAATTTTTATATTGAGCCAATTGTAAAAAAGTTTGGAAATGGAGGACGAAATAGTTTTAGAAGTGATTTTGCAATATTAAAGAAGCCGAAGTCTCAATATAATAATTTTGACCCAGATGAGATAATGAAAGAAGTAATTCTCTTGTGTGAGGTGAAAAGAGACAATGCAGCAAAAGATTATGTGAAAATGACACAAGTGAAACCAATGCTTGATTTTGCCAAGGATATAAATGCAATAGGTTTATATTGGGACAATATTGAACATAGAGTATTTTGGAATACGTTAAATGATGGAATTAGGGAAATTAAAGAGGGTCCTTTATCATTTTTGCCGAAATATGGATGTAAGATTGCAGCAAAAAAACTCACATTTAATAAGTTAATGGAAGCGGATTCATTGTTGGATGTATTTTCACGTATTGAAGATATATTACATCAAGCATCTTTTTCGCCGGAAAGTAGATATGGGATTATTCTTAAATTGCTGCTTACAAAAATATTTGATGAACATGCATATGAAACACGTGGTGATGAGCCGGTAGGAATTCAGGACTATAGTGCAATTGGAACATCTCCTGAAGTCGCAATTGAGCAGTATGGCGATTTGTTATCAAGGGCAATATCATTTTATGAAACACATTTGCCGAACCCTATTTCGGATGAAGTTGAAATGAATGGAGACACATTGCTCGAAGTAATGAAGATATTAGCTCCGATTAAAATAATTCACTCAAAAAGAGATGTTGTGCAGAATTTTTATATGAAATTTGCCAAATCAATGTATAAGTGGGACTTGGCACAGTATTTTACACCAACTACAGTAACAGATTTTATTATGGATGTTATTAATCCTCAGTTTGGAGAGCATATAGCAGACCCAGCTTGTGGTAGTGCAGATTTTTTAGTGGCAGCTTTTAGAATAGGTCGAAAATATAATCCAGGATTTGCGGATTGTATTTGGGGTGTAGATAATTCTACAAATGCAGTTCAAGTGGCTGTATTAAATATGGTACTTAATGGTGATGGAAAGACAAATATTAAAAAGGATGATTCATTAAAAAATGTGGATGAATACAAAGAAAAGTATAATGTAGTAGTTTGCAATCCTCCGTTCGGTTCCAAAATTGTAGAAAAGAGAAGTGCTGTACTTAAGAATTATCAACTTGCATATGAATGGACAAGAGAAGGAGATTACTATGTCAAGTCAGAAAAATTAATGGACAAGCAAGAGACAGGGATTCTTTTTGTTGAAGCATGTATAAAAGAGTGTAAAAAGAGGGGGAGAATAGCAATTATTCTTCCTAATGGATATTTGGGTAATAGGTCAGATAAATTTGCGATAGTTCGTCAATGGATACTCTCTAATGCGCGTGTTGCAGCAATAGTATCCCTTCCGCGTTTTACCTTTAAATCAAGCGGAGCGGATGTTAGTGCTAGCATTGTATTTTTGGAGAAGAGGACAAAACCAGTTAAAAAATTTGAGGATGAATATTCATTTGCTGTTGAAATGATTGAAAAAGTCGGATGGGAAGCAGGAAATAAGAAGGCTGCGCCGATTTATGTTAGAGCGAAGGAAGATGGATGCTTAATTATTGATGAAAACAATGAACCACAAATTGATAGCGATTTTACAGCTGCTTTAGAGAGAATCATATTAAGTCAAGCTTCAGATACGTTCCCTTGGTTAAAAATAGGACGAGAGGTAAAAGGTAAGGACGGTGCATGGGTTACTAATATAAATAATGTATATTCAGACAAATATTTTACATTAGATCCGAAACGTTATTGCAAGAAATTTACTGTTCTACGAGAAAACATTAAAAAAAATATGTATAACAAACTTGGTGATTTAGTTGATTTTATACCAGAGAAAACTTCTTCGGATGGTAAGAAGATAAAACTTGTTTCATCAAATATTTACAATTACACAGAAATTCAAGATATTGGACATGGAGAATTTTATTCAAAGGAATTGCGTGGCTGGGAGTTGCCTAGTCGAGCAAGACATTTTGCTGAAGAGGGAGATATTTATTTTGGTTCAATATGGGGAAGTGCTGTAAAATGGTGTTACATTTCAGAAAAAGATAAGAATGTTGTTATAACTAATGGCTGTTTTAGAGCAAGAATGAAGAAAGGAAAAGAAAAGTATTTAGCAGATGTTCTTACATATTTGAATAGCGAGGGATGGGCTGTTCAGATGAGAGCATTTTCACGGGGCTCAGATGGTCTTGCAGAGGTATGTGAGGAAGATGCAAAAAATGTTTTTGTTCCAGTATTATCGGATGATGAGAGAAAATGTATAAAAACATTTGTTAATAATATCGTGAGCGGAAGAACAACTTTGTATGCAGCGACTAAGTCATATATTGATGATAAAACATTGAATTTTGAAGAACCAGAAAAAAGACCTAGTCACATTGTTCTGGTATAAGAGAACGGATTTGTCTGTGGTAACTAAGAAAAACATTGTAACAGGAAAAAATGAAATGGATCTGAAATTAATAAGTTCCATTTCCTTTTTTTGTATGAATGTTTCGTGAATTTCTTCTAAAGCTAATATATATTCCGAAGAAGCATGTATTAAAGCTTTTTTATATTCTATATTGTTTATTGTTTCACCTACTATCAAAGACGCTGTATGTGATAAGTCTTCAAGAATAAGTTGCTGTATTCGTAAGCCTAAGGATGTTGAATTAGGTGGATTGTCGCGAATTAGTGGAACGAATTTTTCGTCAATAAATGATGTTTTAAATATCTTATCAATTCCGCGAAATGATTTTTTATCTTCAATAAAAGAGAAGAAATAATCTTTAAATGATGCAGAGCATCGGTTATATATAAGTCGAATTGCTTCTTCACGAGCAGGAAATAAATCGCAGAGAATTTTGTCTTCTGACACACCATAAAACATAGCTGGGTATATACCTTTAACAATTACTTCCCAGTAGGTACTATTCTTGGCATAAGGAATGTAATCACAAAGATATTTCTCAATATCTAAATTATACTCGTTTTGGTCAGAAAAAACTTCTAAAATAAGATGCTCAAATAGGTCGAACATATAATTATTTATTTCTTCGTCAGTTCCCCATAATACCTCTTTTTTCATCCTTAAATCCTAATTCCTTGATACCCAGTAATCCGTCAGGTTTTCTTTCGCCAGTTTCATCATTTATTATGTCACATTCAAATACGGAATCAATGATTAGAAATCGGTTATGTCTATCTCTTTTATTATTTATTATTTTACTAATAAGTTTTTGATTGCTATGTATATCTTCTTGTCTAAGTCCACTTTTATCCACAGCATATTTTACTCTAATTGAGATTTTCTTATAAAAGAAATTCATAACATTATCTATATTCATATAAACCTCCTCTGGTGGGTACTTTTATTATAGAATATGATATAAAAGTACAATGTGCAATACCCACCTTTTGGTGATATTATCATATCAACGGAAGCAAGAAAAAATCGCATAATTAGTGTAATGAGTGGGCAATTCCAATTGGAGTTGCCCATTTTTAAAACAAACAGAAATACAAATCGGAATTGTGCGCCCAGATAAGGGCGAGTAGTCTAGCAGGTGGAATGCCTGTCTGGTAAGGTCTAACCAACCGCCAGTAGCGAGTCTTGGGTCTTCCACAGTCTGCGTCATACCAGCGTTTATGAAGAAAAAATCAAAAGCTCTTGACTTGGAGTTAACTTCAAGTAGTATACTAATCGAAACAGGAGGTAAAAAGATGAAGAAATTACTGATTATATATTATTCATGGTCAAATGGAAACACGGAAAGAATTGCAAAAATGCTGCAGAGTGAGAATGATAGCGATATTCTAAAAATAGATACCGTAGTTCCATATTCTGGAAGTTATGATGATGTGGTAAATCAGGGACAGAATGAAGTGCAGCGCGGATACGAACCTGAAATTAAACCGCTGGATATCAATATTGCAGATTATGATGTCATCGCAGTTGGGACACCTACATGGTGGTACACAATGGCTCCGGCTGTAAAAACATTTCTGCACCAACAGGATTTTACCGGAAAGACAGTAGTACCTTTTATGACAAATGGTGGCTGGCCAGGGCATGTAATAAAGGATATGAAAGCAGCCTGCAAAGGCGCAAATGTGGTTTGCGATATGCAGATACAGTTTGATTCTACAGGTGGAAGTAATCTGGAGACACCTCAGGAACAAATTAATGAATGGATACAGAGTGTGAAAAATCTTCTTTAAATTGTGGAGGAATTCGGGATTACCAGGAAGAAGATCTTAGATGGGTTGAGCTTGCAGTATGTATGAGAAATGCAGGACTTCCCATAGAAAGTCTGATTGAATATCAAAGGCTATTTAGGGCGGGAGATTCTACAATACCTGCGAGACTTGAGTTGTTGAATGAGCAGATGGATATTCTTCAGAAGCAAAAAGATCAATTTTCAGCTAACATTTGGGTTCCGCTTTGTTGTCACCCCTTATTTGGGGATGTAAATCATAGAAATTGAATTTGCTTTCAGGATTATGACAAACTGCTTAGTGTATTGAAAAATTGAGAAAACGTAATATTGAACAAAAAAGAAATGCACAGTTCTTAGCTTATCGTGAACTGTGCATTTTTGTAAATAAATACTTTTAATTAGCCGATTACGGCATCCTCTGCTGTAAAATGTTCCAGAGAATTTTCTTTTACCTGAATGCAGATATAAGTAATTCCAGAAATATCGGATGCAAAAAACTGACGCTTTGCAGCAGGTGCGATTTTTAGCCAGTCTCCAGTTGAAAGGCTAATTTCTTCTCCATCAATTATGGCTTTGCCGTTACCTGAAAGAATTCCATAGATTTCTTCATTTTCTTTATGAGAATGAACAAATGGGACATTTGCTCCTGCAGGTAGTTCGTTCAAACTGATTTCTGCACCTGTTAAAGACAACTTTTCATGTAGCTCAATTCGGCTTTCCTTTCCAATAGTTGTTTTTGTGTAATTTGCCATAATAATACCTCCATAGTTAATTTGTAGTTTCCGGTTGCTTGGTATTAGTATAGTGTGAGACACATACAAAAACAAGTACGCACCTTTTTGTAACTGTACACTCAAAAATGAATGTGTTACAATAGACTCAGAGGTGAGAATTATGCGTGCAAAAGAAGAATTACCGGAATGCCCGGTTGCAACAGCAGTATCTCTCATTGGAGGAAAATGGAAACTGCTGATTTTGCGTAACTTGAAAGAGCGTCCATGGAGATTCAATGAGCTACAACGAAGTATAGATGGTATTTCACAAAAGGTTTTGACAGATAGTTTAAGACAAATGATGAGTGATGGGCTGGCATATCGCCACGATTACCATGAGCAGCCACCGAAAGTTGAATACGGCTTAACGGAACTCGGAACAAAAATGCTTCCAATTGTTAATTCACTTGCTGACTTTGGTAACTACTATAAATCACTTATTGAACAGAATTAAGTACGTTAGTATTTGAAAAGCTCGAACAATCGGTATTTGTGAAACTGCCTTATTTATTTTTTGTAGGAGATATGACGATATACTATATATAGTAATGATTTGGTTTTAAACGGAGTTTTAGTTTATTTACAAGGAGGTTTTTGTATGTCGATGAATATTAGTGGATTAGGTAATGCCTATAGTGGTGTCAATACTAATAGCAAACAATATAAGGCTTTGAAAGAAAAAGGCTGGTTAGAAGGAGTAATTCAGAACGAAGCTATGATGTCTCCAGAAGAAAAAATGATATATGAAATATTTGGCGGAAGGGATACTATTGTTAATAATTTGATGAAACAATTTGATTCCGATGGGGATTTACTGAATGCAAATGGAGTGGCAGGAATGGATGTTACTGGCAAAGGTACATCGTGGCAGAAACTCACAAATGTATCTGAGGAATATCGTCAAAAAATGTTTGATAATGTAAAGAAAGAATTTATTCAAGAAAATGGTGTTTCAAATGGTGATACAACTAAGCGTTCAGATATTTTTAAAGATTATCAATTAAGTGTGAGTAAAGATAAACGTTTAAGTGGTACATGGACTTTAGAACAATATGAAGGACAGTATAGATCCGCTATGTATGCAGCAGTGAAAGCAGCTAATCCAAATTGGAAACCGGGACAAAAATTTGATACAAGTATTCTTGATAATGTCACAAGAGAATCAGTGGAAGCGACACTTGTCAAAAATGGTAATAGGCTAGTTCGTAATTCTATTGATGTATCAGTATAGAATACAACAACTTCTAGTTTGTAAATTACCAACATACAACTATATATAATAACTTTGATACAAGAAACAGAGCAAGTACTAAGGAAACAAAACCTTTCTGGTACCTGCTCTTATTTTATTTAGTGGAATTATTAGAAAAAATTTTCATTGACAAAATTAGAAAGGTATGTTTTAATCTATTAAAGTTAGTCAAGGGTAACTAAAATTAGTCTTGGAGGACAAGGAGTTGGAAAAAGTAAATGATATCTCCAAATCTAAAACATTATATGTGGTTGTAATAATTTTCCTGATGGCAGTGCTTGTGATTACAGTTATTACTGCGGTATCACTTGGACAGGTAAATATAAAAGTATCAGACACATATAAAATTATTTTTGGAAAGCTTACACATCATGATGAAATATTTAATTCGTCCAGCAAAGCAATGATTGCAATAGTCTGGAATATGAGATTGCCAAGAGTTCTTCTTGGCTTGTTGGCCGGTGCCGGACTTGCATTATGTGGATGTGTGATGCAGGCAACGGTTAATAATCCAATATCTGAGCCATATATTCTTGGTGTTTCATCAGGCGCTACATTTGGTGCAACCCTGCTTATAGTTATAGGACTGGGAACATTTGTTTCCGGTGGTGCATTTGTGGGAGCAGTTATAGCAACAGTTATGGTTCTTGGGATTGCTGCCGGACATGGAAAAATGACTACGACAAGGCTTATTCTTGCAGGAACTGTTGTTAATGCATTGTTTACAGCATTTTCTAACTTTATTATCTCAGTTGGAGCCAATGCTGACAGCATAATGACAATTAAGTTCTGGACTATGGGTTCACTTGCCAATGCAGGCTGGAAAAGCATTATGCTTCCTGCAATTGTTGTAATTGCTGTTACATTATTTTTCTGTACTCAGTATCGCATACTTAATACGATGATGTTAGGTGATGAAACGGCAGTTACGCTTGGAATAAATTTAAGCCTGTACAGGAAAGTTTATATGACATTAATAGCAGTAGTAACAGGTGTGCTTGTTTCAAGCTGTGGAATAATTGGTTTTGTAGGACTTATAATACCACATATATCAAGGGCATTTGCCGGAACGAATCATAAGAGATTAGTGCCGGTGGTGATACTTCTTGGAGCGATATTTCTTATATGGGCTGATGTTCTTGCAAGAGTACTGGTTAAGAATGCAGAGCTTCCTATAGGAATATTTACAGCTCTGGTTGGTGCTCCATTTTTTATATACATTGTAACTAAGAAGAATTATGGCAGGGAGTAGTTATGGAACTTAGATGTGATAATATACAGTACAGTATAGAGGGCAGCAGAATATTAAATGGCATATCGCTTGGTGTTAGTAATAATGAGTTTCATACAATACTAGGACCAAATGGTTGTGGTAAAACCACGTTTTTAAAGACGGTTTACAGAATAACAAAACCGGATATTGGAACGATATATCTGGATGGAAAACCTCTGGATAATATAAGTATAAGAAAAAGTGCACAGAATATGGCAGTTGTTGCACAGTTCAATAATCTTAATTTTGACTGTTCTGTGCTTGATGTAGTTATGCTTGGCCGTACTCCTCATCTAAAGATGATGGAGCAGGAGAAAAAAGAAGATTATGAGATTGCATATAATGCATTAAAAAGCGTTGGTATGTATGAAAAAAGAAATCGTTCATATTTGTCATTGTCAGGTGGTGAAAAACAAAGAGTGGTGCTGGCAAGGGCGATTACACAGCAGCCTACACTTTTGCTGCTTGATGAACCGACTAATCATCTGGATATTAAATATCAGCTTGAAATATTAAAAATTGTAAAAAAATTAAATGTAAATGTTCTGGCAGTTTTGCATGATATACAGCTGGCATGTAGATTTTCAGATTATATATATCTTATAAAGGATGGGAGAATAAGATATAAAGGAAAACCAGAAGAGGTTATTACAAAAGATAATATGCGAGAAATATATGATGTAGAATGTGAAGTTATCAATCGTGGCAGCAATCAGATATTAATTCAATACACATGATTTATGACAGGCAGACAAAGAAGAACAGCAGAATTCAGATTTGATACATCGTGAGTGGCAAAATTACTTTTTACACTCATATCATAAAATATAAATGTATAATAAAGGAGACTTGAAGCAATGAGAAAATTCAAATCACTAATAACAGTTTTAGCAATAACAGTTACATCAGCAGCATTATTTACCGGTTGTGGGAATACAGGTTCCAATGATAGTAACAGCAGTTCACAGTTACAGGCGGAATCGAAGCAGACGCAGTATCCTGTAACAATAACAACATATGATGCATCTGGTAATGAAGTTGAGCAGACATTTGAGAAAGCGCCGGAAAGAATTGTAACGAATAATTTATCAGCAACAGAAACACTTATTGAACTTGGACTGGGTGATAAAATAGTCGGAATGATGAATCCGGACAATGAAGTAACCTCAATATATAAGGACAGTATTGCAAATATAAATAAGCTGGGGGATAAGAAAACTATATCTAAAGAAATAGTCTTATCTGCGATGCCGGATATAATTGTGGGAAGAACTGCCATGTTTTCTGATAAATCTCTAGGGGAATATACGGAATGGAATGCAAATGGTGTTGAAGTTTATGCACAGGCTGCAAGTGTAACCAAAGGAGAGACTAAGATTGATAGCGTTATACAGGATGTTAAGAATCTTGGGGTTATATTTAATGTTCAGGACAAGGCAGATTCATATGCAGATGAACTTCAGAAGAAATATGATTCAGTCCTGACATCAGTAGGAAATACAGGAACAGACAAGAAGAATGCACTTGTAATGTGCGCATTTGATGGAAATACATTTGGCACATACAAATCATCTTTACAGGAGAACATGTTGAATAAACTAGGATATACAAATGTATCAACAGGTACATCGGGCCTCTCATTAGAGATGCTTGTAACAATGAATCCTGAGCTTATCGTATATGTAACAAGTGACCGTAATGCAAAGAATGATGCAGATGCAGTTAATAAATTGCTTTCATCTGATGCAGTATCTGATGTTGCAGCTATAAAGAATAAGAAAATAGTTACAATAGGATATGATGAATTTATGGATTATGGACCGGCTGTATTCGATGCATTATCAAAGATTGCAGATAGTGTTAAATAATATGTGAATAAGAGAAGTGAATTAAATATGATAGAATATATTGAAATATCAGGTATTAAAATAATTGTGCGGCTTCCGGATAATTATTTATGCGGCAGAAAATATAAAGTTATATTTATAAATGATGGAGAAATAGTAAATAATATTGAACAGCCTGATAATCAGATATATGTCGGACTTATTCCCAAAAACAGGCTGACTGCATATACACCATGGCCATATAAAGCAATAAAAGAGGGGGCTGAAGACTTTGGTGGCGAGTGCAGGGAATATCATAACCGGCTTGTTAGGAAAATAGTTCCATACATCTGCAATCATTATAATGTATATACAGAATCGATGGTATATGGCGGATATTCACTGGGCGGTCTTGCTGCTATATACAGCCTGTATTTTGATGAAACATTTTCTGCTATATTTTCAGTCTGCGGTTCGTTCTGGTATCCGGGTTTTGCAGACTATGTAGTTAATAATAATGTAAAAAACAGAAATGCAGCTGTTTATCTCCTTAATGGTGAACAGGAGGGGATAAATCACGGGAATCTGCTTGAACAGGCACCGGTAAAGGCACATATGGTTCATGAGCATCTTATGTCAGTTATGAATGTTGCAAGTATATTTGATGAATATGGACATCACGAAAATAAGTCAGAAAGAATTAATAGAATTATATCCGGTATCCTATAAAAAGCAGGATGCCGGATATATTTTTGTTTAATTATGTTTATGTACTATTATATGATATAACAAACATCAGTAAGCAGCATGGTATAAGAAGTAAAAACTACTAAAGCTGCAGATGTTTTAAAAAGCATAATGACAAAAAGCAATATCAGTTTCATGGACAGGTTATAAAAAAATGATAAAATCAAAAAATCGCAGATCATGCAAAAGAGGATGTAAAAGATGAGAAGATAATAACAGTTGAAACTAATATAAATTTATGATATAATTTATCTGTTATAAAGGCTATAATAAATGATAAAATATCAGGCACTTTAATGACACCTGTTTCAATAGAAACTATACATATAATCATTACATTGACTGGGTGTCTGATGAACTGTCAGTAAATGAGACGTAGTCAGTGTTTATATATTCTTACGTCTTTGATATCGATATATTGATAATTAATAATATAAAAAGAGGCGGATGCTGTATTTTGTCCGTCTCTTTTATTATTATAAAATATGCTGGTGATTATATATAGCAAAAAATATAACGAATGGAGAGGTTTATGAAAGAAAGAGAGAATTTTAAGTCAAGACTTGGTTTTATTCTTGTATCGGCAGGATGTGCAATAGGTCTTGGTAATGTATGGAAATTTCCATACATATGTGGTGAGAATGGCGGAGCGGTATTTCTCATAATATATCTTATATTTATGACAATTATTGCCTGGCCTATTCTGATATGTGAGTTCGCAGTTGGAAGAGGAAGTAAAAAGAGTATTGCAAAGGCATTTCCGGTACTTGAATCGGAAAAGAGCAACTGGGGAAGAGCTAAGTGGTTTGGATTGTGTGGTAACTATCTTCTTATGATGTTTTATACGATGGTAAGCGGCTGGATGATGTATTATGCATACAATTCGGCAGTAGGTAATCTTTCGGGACTTTCTGCCACACAGATAGAAGAGCAGTTCAGTGATATGCTTGCCTCACCGGGAAAGATGATTTTCTGGACAATTGTAGTAATTCTTGTGGCATTTGGAATCTGTTCGCTTGGAGTCCAGAACGGTGTCGAAAAGATTACAAAGGTAATGATGATAATGTTAATGATTCTTATGGTAGTGCTTGCCATTAATTCGCTTACATTGCAGAATGCTTCCGAAGGTCTTAAGTTCTATCTTGTGCCTGATATTGAAAGAGCAGCAGCCAAAGGCTGGGGTAATGTGGTATTTGCAGCGCTTACGCATGCATTCTTTACACTAAGTGTAGGAATGGGTTCTATGTGTATATTTGGAAGTTACCTTGGTAAGGATCATAAGCTTACCAATGAATCCTTAAATATTGTAATACTCGATACATTTATTGCAATAACAGCGGGTATAATAATAATCCCTGCATGTTTCGCTTTCGGAGTCCGTCCTGATTCAGGACCATCATTATTATTTATTACACTGCCTAATGTATTTAATAACATGGCAGGAGGAAGAATATGGGGAACGATGTTCTTTGTATTTATGATATTTGCATCTATATCTACAGTAATAGCTGTATTTGAAAATATTATTGCTATGACAATGGAGATATGGAATATAGAAAGAAAAAAGGCAGTGCTTATTAATATATTTGGTGTAATAATTCTTTCAATGCCGGCAGTATTAGGCTATAATGTGTTATCAGGGATAACACCTATGGGTGCAGGTTCGACAATAATGGATCTGGAGGACTTTATTGTATCATATAATATTCTTCCGTTAGGTGGTCTTGTATTTGTATTATTCTGTACAAGAAAGAACGGATGGGGATTTGATAAATTTGTAAAAGAAGTAGATAATGGAAAAGGCTTTAATTTCCCAGTGTGGGTAAAGGGGTATATGTCATATATCCTTCCGCTTATCGTAATTGTAGTTTATATCAAGGGCTATTATGATATGTTTAGTCCTAAGGGAACGGCTGAATTAATCAAATGGATGATAATAGCATGTCTGTTCCTTACAATGGTTATAAGCTTTACTTTAAAGGCAGCAAAGAAAAAGATTAAATAAATTCCATAAATATTGATATAATAATCAAGGTTATAAGTTATAAAGAAAAGAGGCAGAAAAATGAGTGAAGAATGTACACATGATTGTGGAAGCTGTGGTTCAGATTGTGGAGAAAGAACAGAACCACAGAAAGTAAGAAATGCAAATAATATCAATGTTAAGAAGGTTATTGCCGTTGTAAGTGGTAAAGGTGGTGTTGGAAAGTCGCTTGTGACTTCAATGCTTGCAGTTAAGGCTGCTAAGAGTGGTCTTAAGACAGCTATACTCGATGCTGATATTACAGGACCATCAATACCTAAGTCATTTGGTATTAAGGAAAAGGCAACCTGTGATGAGGCAGGAACAGTAATATATCCTGCTGTAACTAAGAAAGAAGGCATTAAGTTAATGTCTGTTAATCTTCTTATTGAAAATGAATCAGACCCGGTTATATGGAGAGGTCCGGTTATTGCCAATGCCGTTAAAGAGTTCTGGGAAAATGTAGAGTGGCAGGATACAGACTGTATGTTTATAGACTGTCCGCCGGGAACAGGTGATGTTCCTCTTACAATATTCCAGTCGCTTCCCGTCGATGGAATTATAGTTGTAACATCTCCACAGGAGCTTGTATCAATGATAGTTGAAAAGGCTGTAAATATGGCTAAGATGATGAATATACCGGTACTTGGTATCGTTGAGAATATGTCATATTTTAAATGTCCTGACTGTGGAAATATCCACTATATCTATGGAAAGAGCGATATAGAAAAGACAGCGGCTGATAATGGTATTGATACTATAGCAAAGCTTCCAATGGATCCTGAAACAGCAGCAAAGGTCGATGCCGGTAAAGCAGAAGAGCTTGATGTTGAAGCATTAAATGATATTTTTAACAGGATTAAAGGCTGATATAATATTGTAAAAAGAGATTTAGATTAATTGCAGACAGCGGATGATATAAAAGACATTAAAGGTTTGTTTTGGTAATCAGCATGATTATAATAAATAATATTATTGGTGATATTATTATTACTATTATTTTATTATTATTGCATTTGTTATGCTGTAGGATACAGACCCTTAATATCAGATATCATCAGCTGTCTTTTTATACATAAATTAACAGTAAAATTTATCAATAATAAAAATTATTGATTTTTATATTGAAAATTATAATAGAAAGTGATATATTGAACATATGAACAGGTATTCATATGTTATTAGAAAGGAGCTATCATGGATAAATTTGAAACAGAATGTTGTGATATGTTTGAAGTTCATGACAATATTGTATGTGAAGTAAAGAAAAGCCTTCCTGATGATGAATGTCTTGAGAGTCTTGCAGATATTTTTAAGGTATTTGGAGATAAGACAAGAATAAGGATTCTGTATGTTTTGCATGTTAAGGAATTATGTGTATGCGATATAGCGCAGCTTCTTAATATGAACCAGTCAGCTATCTCGCATCAGTTAAAGGTTTTAAGACAGGCAAAGCTTATAAAGAGCAGAAGAGAAGGTAAGTCAGTGTATTATTCACTTGATGATACACATGTCCATGAGATTCTTAATATGGGTATGGAACATATTATGGAATAGATATGAATATCAATATGTAAAAAATGGAGGTTTAAGACTATGAAAAAGAAATTCAAATTACAGGATCTTGATTGTGCTAATTGTGCAGCTAAGATGGAGGATGCCATTAAGAAGATTGACGGTGTCAATGATGCCAATGTAAGCTTTATGACACAGAAGATGACAATTGATGCTGAGGATGATAAGTTTGATGACATTATGAAGCAGGTTGTAGATATATGTAAGAAAGTAGAGCCTGACTGCGTTATTCTTATGTAATAGTATAGTAATAAAGTGTAGTATAGGATACATTTTGTCACGCTGAATTAAGATTAATCTGATGGTGGCATTATATTGATAAGATTCCGGAGTATGGTTAAACAGGTATTATAAGCAGGTATAAAATGCCGGAATTGTGTAGTATTTGCGGTCGTTATATATAATATATAGGATATCCGCAGAAAGGAGTAGGTATGAATAAGAAGCAGAAAAAGATGCTATATAGAATTATAGTTACGGCTATAGTTTATGCGGGATTACTGGTTATGGAACATGTGGCTTCATCAGATTTTATGGAAACATTTCCATATGGTCTTATTTTATTTCTGATTCCTTATTTTATTATAGGATGGGATATTATATATAAGGCTTTAAGAAATATATCACACGGACAGGTATTTGATGAAAACTTTCTTATGTTTGTTGCCACTGTTGGTGCATTTATAGTAGGAGAATATTCAGAAGGTGTGGCTGTAATGCTGTTTTATCAGGTGGGAGAATTATTCCAGAGCTATGCTGTTAATAAGTCAAGACAGTCAATAACAGACCTTATGGATATATGCCCTGAATATGCCAATATTGAAGTTGATGGAAAGCTTACACAGGTTGATCCTGACGATGTGGAAGTTGGAAGCATTATAGTTGTTAAGGCTGGAGAACGTATACCACTTGACGGTATTGTAATTGAAGGTGATTCAATGATAGATACGTCTTCACTTACAGGTGAATCAGTTCCACGTCATGTAATGAAAGATTCAGAAGTAATAAGCGGTTGTGTAAATGGCAGCGGTGTATTATATGTTAAGACAACTAAGGAATTTGACGATTCAACAGTTTCTAAGATATTAGAGCTTGTTGAAAATGCTAGTTCCAGAAAAGCACATGTTGAAAACTTTATTACAAGATTTGCAAAGTATTATACACCGGTTGTTGTATGTGTGGCTGTAGTGCTTGCAATTCTTCCACCTATAATTCTTGGCGGAGGATGGTTTGACTGGTTACAGAGAGCCTGTATATTCCTTGTAATATCATGTCCCTGTGCTCTTGTAATATCTGTTCCATTAAGCTTCTTTGGTGGTATAGGTGCATCTTCAAGAGCAGGTATTCTTGTTAAGGGAAGTAATTATCTTGAAGCTGTGGCACAGCTTGATACTGTTGTATTTGATAAGACAGGAACACTTACTAAAGGTGAATTTGTTGTTACGCAGATAAGACCACAGGCAGGTGTCGATGAGAAACAGTTATATGAGCTTGCGGCGTGTGCAGAGAGTTATTCAGACCATCCGATAGCATTTTCAATCAAGAAAGGATTTTCTGATAAATATGGTCAGATTAATACAGACCGGGTTACAGACAGCAAGGAAATATCCGGACAAGGAATTAGTGTCAGCGTAGATGGAAGCCATGTGCTTGCAGGTAATGAGAAGCTCCTTCTTGAAAATGGAATAAGCATTTCTGATAATAACGGACAATCTGGAGAAGATGGACATTTATATAAAGATGCAGGCAGTATGGATAACAATAAAAAAATAGCAGGAACTATAATATATATTGCTAAAGACGGCACATATATGGGAAACCTTGTAATATCCGATGTTATTAAACCAGAGGCAAAAGAGGCAATTGCACTTCTTAAAAGAGCCGGTGTTAAAAAGACAGTCATGCTTACAGGTGACAGAAAAGCAGCAGGTGAGGCAGTTGCCGGTGAGCTTGGTCTTGATGAAGTATATACACAGCTTCTTCCTGCCGATAAGGTAAGTAAGGTAGAAGAACTGTTAAAGAATAATGCGGCCGGTGGTTCTAAGGGTAAGGTTGCATTTGTCGGTGATGGAATTAATGATGCACCGGTGCTTACAAGAGCTGATATCGGTATTGCAATGGGAAGCATGGGTTCAGATGCCGCAATAGAGGCAGCAGACATTGTTCTTATGGATGATGATACAACTAAGATTTCAAAGGTTGTCATAATTGCAAGAAAGACGATGAGAATTGTAAGACAGAATATCATATTCGCTCTTGCTGTCAAGCTTGCCATATTACTTCTTGGTGCATTTGGCATGGCAAACATGTGGGAAGCTGTATTTGCCGATGTAGGTGTATCAGTTATTGCAATATTAAATGCCATGCGTGTATTAAGAATTAAATAGCAAAAATACAAATATTAAAAATAATGCAGAATAATGCAATGTATAAAAATAGGATTTAAAAGTTATAAAAGCTGAAATACCGGATTGTGAAATTTATAACAAAGATTGCTGCTTATATAAAAGCGGCTTATTGGGGTTATAATATAGTCCGGTATTTCGGCTTTTGTATAAGATGGTAATGGGAGGCTGCTATGTGTGATAAGAAATATATTATTATGTTTAAGGGTGGTGTAGAAACTCTTGAATATTTTTCAATGGAAATCGCGCGTACATTTGAAGAGGAAGGTTATGTGATATATTGGTATAACCTTATATATGGACAGGAAGCGGCTGATGAGCTGGTAAGATTTATAGACGGGATTGGTACAGATTCAATTACAGGTGCATTTACATTTAATTTTGAGGGGATTGCAGGAGAGGATGGCTTGTATGCAGATGCAGCTTCGGAGTCTGTTTCAGCCGTAGAAGCAGTATATGGTTCAGTTTCATATGCCAAAACGGCTTATAATATTTGGAACAGGTATGGAATACATATATATAATATGGTGGTTGACCATCCGTTTTATTATCATAAATATATAAAATTTATTCCACAGAATTATACACAGATAAGTATTGATAGGAATCACAAAAAATATCTTGAGCGTTTCTTTCCGGAAATAGAGACATATTTTGTGCCGCTTGCAGGTACAGGCCTGTATGACAGACATACGTTTGGAGTTGACAGACCATTTCTTTCTTTGGAAGACAGAAAGATAGATGTGATATTTACCGGAAATTATACAAGACCGGAGACTTTTGATAAATATCTGGCAGAAATGGATGAAGATTACAAAAAATTCTATTATTCGCTTGTAGATGAGGTATATAATAATCCTGATATGCTTATTGAAGAGACTTTAGAGAAACGTCTCAGGGAAGAACTTGATGAGGATTTCGATGATATGCAGCTAAGAGATTGTATGCCTAATCTTGCATTTGTTGATTTGTCTGTAAGATTTTTATATAGGGCAGAGGTTATAAGACAGCTTGCAGACAGTGGAATAAAAGTGCATATAGTGGGGGCAGGCTGGGATAAGCTTGAATGTAAATGTCCTTGGAATCTTTATCTGTATGGTATGGGTGATTCACAGGAATGTCTTGATAAAATAGCACAGTCTAAGATATCGGTAAATATTATGCCCTGGTTTAAGGCAGGAGCACATGACAGGATATTTAATTCTATGTTAAATGGTGCTGTATCAGTAAGTGATGGCAGCAGTTATCTGAATGAAACATTTGATGATGGAAAGGATATGATATTTTATTCATTAAATAATATTGCACAGGTACCTGAAAAGATAAAAGAGCTGTTATCTTCACCACAAAGGCTCAAAAGCATAGCTGATAATGCATATGAGAAATGTATAAATAATCATACATGGCATTACAGGGCAAAAAAAATACTTGAAATTATGTAAAGATAATAGCATTTATATAATAATCAGAATAGTTAGATATGAAGCAGACAGGATTACTTATTGATAAATTATTGTTAATTAATATTTTTATCAGTAGATAGTCCTGTTTTTGTTTTAAGAAAGTTTTAAGAAAGTTAAAATATAGTATTGAAATTAGCAGTATGATATGTTATATTTTTAACAAAGATTGTACTTGAATTAGAACAAGGTACAAAATTAATGATATGATATCAGGGGTAAAAGGTCTGGAACCACATGAGTTTGTTTATAGGTGGGATAATGATCTTGTGCCCTGCCTCGATATGAGCATATAAATATGCGAATATTGGGAATGGTTCTATGTGCCGGTGGCACAGGTTTAGCACGAACCGGAGCGGAGCGTAGAAGTGGGAGTGTGTAGCACAAAACAATCCGTATATATCATAGTTGGGGATTTTGTCTCCAACATTATAATATTATATATAGAAAAGGGGATATATGATGAGAAGGAAAGTAGTAGCAGGTAACTGGAAGATGAATCTTACACCTAGTCAGGCAAGGGCATTGGTGGATAAGTTTAAGCCACAGATTGATAATCCTGATGTTGATGTTATATTATGTGTTCCGGGAATTGATATAGTTCCTGTTGCACAGGAGCTTGAGGATACAGGAGTTTATGTTGGTGCAGAGAATATGTATTATGAAGAAAATGGTGCATATACAGGAGAGCAGTCAGCGGATATGCTTACAGATGCAGGAGTTTCATATGTAATTCTTGGACATTCAGAAAGACGTCAGTATTTTAACGAAGATGACAGGATAATTAATAAGAAGATTAAAAAGGCACTGGAGCATGATATTATTCCAATAATATGCTGCGGTGAAACTATTGAGCAAAGAGAAGCCGGAATTACACTTGAATTTGTAAGAATACAGATAGTTAATGCATTTGCACAGGTATCAAAAGAAGATGCAAAAAGATGTATAGTAGCTTATGAACCTATATGGGCTATAGGAACAGGCCATGTGGCAACAACAGGTCAGGCACAGGAAGTGTGTGCAGCCATAAGGAAAGATATCAGTGATATATATGATGAGGAGACTGCACAGGCTGTAAGGATTCTTTATGGTGGAAGTGTGAATATGAGTAATGCAGCAGAGATATTTGCACAGCCTGATATCGATGGTGGTCTTGTGGGGGGCGCAAGCACAAAGCCTGAATTTGCCAATATAGTTAATTATCAGGTGAGTTAAATCTATGATACATAGCACTATGATACATAGCATGTGCATAAAATATACCAGGGTCGGTAATAAAACAGCCGGTACAGGAAATATGACAGATTGAAATAGGGCTACCGCAATCCCGCTGGCTTTAGACGGTGGGTAGTTCACTAATGTCTATGATGATGTGTATAATTGGGTATGAACATTAATATATATATATATTAATGTTCATGACACATTGATTAACAATATATCATATGATTAACAATACATCAGATTATTAATGATTAACAATATATCGGATTATATAGCAGATTATTAGTTGACATCTATTTAAGATGTTGATATAATATAATAGTTGCGTATTTAATGCAACTAATTAAAAAGCGGATGTGGCGGAACTGGCAGACGCGCTAGACTTAGGATCTAGTTCGAGAGAGTGCAGGTTCGATTCCTGTCATCCGCATGATAACCGATTCGGAATATACCGGGTCGGTTTTTTTACAGTTTTATTATATAGTAAAATTATTGTTTTTAAACAGATGATATGCTACTATAAAATAAAAATATAAACAGAGTCTGATTTTAATGGAGGGGAATATGAATAAGAGTTTTTCAAAGGCAGCGGTTGATGAAAAAAATAAAGACTGCGCCTGGCTTTTAAAAAGACAGAAAGATATGTATGTGACATCCGGTGATAACAGGTCACAATTTGAAAGAGATTATACAAGGATATTACATTCTAATTCTTTCAGACGTATGAAGCACAAGACGCAGGTGTTCTTTAATGTGGAGAATGATCATATATGTACAAGAATGGAACATGTACTTCATGTGGAATCTGTAAGCCATTCCATCGCACAGGCGTTAGGATTAAACTGTGAGCTTACGCAGGCAATAGCCATAGGACATGACCTTGGTCATACTCCATTTGGACATGTAGGCGAACGTATACTGAATAACCTTGCTGTAAATGGTATAGTTGAAAATGATGAGACTATTGTTAAAGGTTTTTCATGGGAATACCTTAAGAATCTTAATGGAGAGGCATACTTCTGGCATGAAAGAAATAGCTTAAGAATGGTTGATAAGCTGGATCTGCTTGCAGATGATACAGGAAAAGAGCGTAATCTTAATCTTACATTTGCAGTCAGGGATGGAATTATATCACATTGCGGAGAATTAAAGACAGTGGCCCTAAAACCCAGAAACAATAAAAAGATAGACCTTTACGGGGATTTTATAAGAAGCGGACAATTTGAACCGGCTACATGGGAAGGGTGTGCAGTTAAAATAGCAGACAAGATTGCATATCTTGGAAGAGATATAGAAGATGCCATACGTCTTAAATTTATAACGGCTCAGGATCTTGAAGAATTAAAGGATATAGCAGATGAGAATATAGTTATGAACACTACTACGCTTATGCACCGCATGATTGTGGATATAAGCCGTGAAAGTTCACCTGAATGTGGAATAGTTCTTGGTGATGATAATAAAAAGCTTATTGATGACGTTTTAAAATTTAATAATCTTCATATATATCAGAGTAGTAAGTTTCTTGCATATAAGGATTATTGCAAGATGATTCTTTCATGGATATTCAGAAATCTTGCCGTATTATATGATTACGATAAGACGATAAAAAATATAGAGTCGCTGCCATATGAGATATTAAGGGATAGCTTTCTTGACTGGATATATACATATACGGAAATTGATTATATACCTGAAGATAAGACAGATAAATATAAAAGATTTAAAAATGATAAGATATATGGAAAACTTGAAAACAGGGATGTGTATATACAGGCGGTCATTGATTATATATCTGGAATGACAGATAATTATGCAATTAAGGTGTTTAAGGAATTTATAACATTTGAATAACAGCCGGCATCGTGGCTTTGTGCTTTTGCAGCAGAATTTAATAATTTTACAAAGAGTCATGTAAGTATCATTGGTATTATTATATATGAGTGTTCAACATAGATGTTATTGAGAAACTTTATCATGTATATTTGGGATAATGTGATATAATGTTATGAAATTAAAGTTAATCAAAGGAGGCATTTTTATGTTTAATTTAAAAAATATCAAATGGGACAAGGTAGGTTTATTCGGAGCAGGTGTATTATTTGGTACAGCTGGTATCAAGGCATTATCAAGCAAGGATGCCAAGAATGTATATACAAAGGGTACAGCAGCAGTATTAAGAGCTAAGGAATGTGTTATGAAGACAGCTACCGTTCTTCAGGAAAATGTTGAGGATATCTATTCAGATGCCAAAAATATCAATGAAGAGCGTGCTGCACAGGAGGCAGAATATGAAGATATTACTTTAACTGATGATGAGGAGGAAGAAGTAACAGAATAATACGGAAAGCCGGGGTAGATGAATATGAAGTTCATGATATTACATGAAAATAAAGGAACTATGAGAGTTCATTTTGCCCAAAGCAGGATGAGTTTTAAACAGGCAGATATACTTTTATATTATCTGCATGAAAATAAAAATATTACATTTGCAAAGGTATACGAGCGTACAGCGGATGCAACCATTAAATATGTTGGCAGAAGAGCTGATATAATAAGACTTTTACAGACATTTCATTATAATGAGGTGGAGGTTCCAAAAGGACTTATAGAGAATTCGGGAAGAGAGCAGAATTCAATATATCAGGAAAAGCTTGTTAATAAGATTGTATTAAGATGTGCAAGTAAGCTGTTTATTCCATATCCATTAAGGGCATGCATAACAACAGTAAAGTCAGTTAAATATATTTCTAAAGGAATATCAACACTGTTAAAGGGTAAGATTGAAGTTCCGGTACTTGATGCTACAGCTATTGGTGTATCAGTCATAAGAGGTGATTATGATACAGCTGGTTCAGTTATGTTCTTACTTGGAATAGGTGAGCTGTTAGAGGAATGGACACATAAACGTTCAGTTGATGACCTTGCAAGGACTATGTCACTTAATGTTGGCAAAGTATGGTTAAAGACAGAAGACCAGCAGGTACTTGTATCGTCGCAGGAGATTAAGGCAGGTGACCAGGTAATTGTACATATGGGTAATATTATTCCATTTGACGGTGTGGTAACTGCTGGAGAGGCGATGGTCAATCAGGCTTCACTTACAGGTGAATCTGAACCAGTTAGAAGAATAAGTGGTAATTCAGTATTTGCAGGAACTGTGGTTGAAGAAGGCGAGCTTACTTTACTTGTCAAAGAGACAGGTGGAAAGACTAAGTTTGAAAAGATTGTAACAATGATAGAAGAAACTGAAAAGCTTAAGTCACAGATGGAGAGCAAGGCAGAGCATATTGCAGATAAGCTTGTTCCTTATACATTAGGTGGTACAGCACTTACATATCTTCTTACAAGAAATGTTACAAAGGCTTTGTCTGTGCTTATGGTTGATTTTTCATGTGCATTAAAGCTGGCTATGCCTGTATCGGTTCTTTCAGCTATAAGAGAAGCGGGATTGTATAATATAACAGTTAAAGGCGGCAGGTTCCTTGAGCAGGTTGCAGAGGCTGACACTATTGTATTTGACAAGACTGGTACACTTACTAAAGCTACACCGAGAGTTGTTAAGGTTGTGTCGTTTAATGATACTAATCCGGAAGAACTTCTTCGTATATCAGCATGTTTAGAAGAGCATTTCCCTCATTCAATGGCAAAGGCAGTTGTTGAGGCAGCCAGGGAAAGACATCTTGACCATGAGGAGATGCATTCAAAAGTAGAATATATAGTAGCTCATGGAATCTCTACTACAATCAATGGCAAAAAGGCTGTAATTGGAAGTTCTCATTTTGTATTTGAGGATGAAAAATGTATTGTACCAGAGGATAAGAAGGCTTTATTTGCACATCTTCCATCACATTGTTCACATCTGTATCTTGCAATTGAAAATGTTCTGGCAGCGGTTATCTGCATAGAAGACCCGTTAAGGGAAGAGGCAGAGGCGGTTATTACTTCACTCAAGAAGTCTGGAATAAGTAAGGTTGTTATGATGACGGGTGACAGTGAGCGTACTGCGAGAGCTATTGCAAAGCGTGTAGGTGTTGATGAATATTATTCAGAAGTTCTTCCTGAGGATAAGGCAAGATTTGTAGAAAATGAAAAGAAGCAGGGAAGAAAGGTTATCATGGTTGGTGATGGAATTAACGATTCGCCTGCATTATCAGCAGCAGATGTCGGTATAGCAATAAGTGACGGTGCAGAGATAGCGAGGGAAATAGCAGATATTACTATTTCAGCAGATGATTTGTATCAGCTTGTTACATTAAAGCTTATCAGTGATGGACTGATGAAGAGAATTAAAAAGAATTACAGAACTATAGTCGGATTTAATACAGGACTTATAGCTGCCGGTGTTACGGGCTTAATACAGCCTACAACATCAGCTTTATTGCATAACAGTTCCACACTTTTGATAGGACTTAAGAGTATGCAGAATATTATTCAGTAATAGTATCTGTATTAAAATATAAGTTGAAGCATATGAAATTATAAGCATATGAAATTATAAGCATATGGTAATAATTCGTGTTTTATATGGGAATTTAACATAGATTTTTATATAAATGCATGTGATTGTACAATAGCTTGTAATTTTGTATGCTTTTTTACTTTTAAGTCATCTTTTATATATTACCAACAGACATAAAAGAGTATTGCGGACAGCAGTAAGAAAATGGTAAAATTATATAAGAGGATGTAGAACAGGAGGATAAATTAAATATGCTAAGAAGAAAAAAATTGTATACAGTATGTATCTCATGTATTCTTGCATTTGTAATGATATTTACATCAGCAGGTTTCGGAAATACAGTATACGGAAACGAAGCTGAAAATGTGTCATATGAAGGGGAAGTACAGACTAAAGCAGATAATGCTGGCACACTTAAGCCAATGATACAAAAGACGGAGATTGTAGATTCGGCATATGAAGCAGATAATGAAAGAGAGAGTATTGCAAGACTGTACTCAGCTTCATCAGAATGGTCTAAGTATTCAAGTGATTATTATTATAATATGCTCGCAGATAATGAGAAGATATTATATGACAGACTTGAGGCATCTGTTTTAAAATATGCAGAGTCATCAGATAATGTATCCAATATAAAATTCGGTAATGAATATTATACAGATAATGTAGATTGTAAGGATCTTGAGCTTACTAACGAAAGGGTACAGTTTGTTGTAGAATTGTTCTATCAGACAGAATCACAGTATTTCTTTTTGAAAAATGAATGGTCTGTAAGCAAGACTTCTGATGGAAGGGTTGTTGCAGCAGCTATTGCAGTATATGATGAGTTTACTAATGGAGCTGCACGTCAGGCATATATAAGACAATTTAATAGTGTGATAGATGCGTGGTCAGAGCAGGCACAGATGGCAGAGGATACATATGGAAAGGTTAAGATAATCCATAATCTCATATGTGGAAATGTCACATATCAGGCTGGTAATTTTGACCAAAGTGCGGCAAGTGCATTATTAGATTATGGAGTATTTGATATGAATACAGTATGTGCCGGATATGCAAAGGCTTTCCAGATATTATGTAATGGACTTGGAATTGATACAATAATAACTGTAAGTGCTACACATGCATGGAATTGTGTTAATATCGACGGCTGCTGGTATATAGCTGACTGTACTTATGATAAGAGCTTTTATGAGTATGGTAAGTCGCCATATCTTGCCATAAGTCAGACAACTTTAAGAGATATAAGTAATTATGATTCAGCACATGATGTAAGGGAAGACTGGAAACTATATCAGCCATTGTGTCTTTATGATTACGGCAGAGAGAATCAGAAGGTTTCATGGGATATAGGTAAAAATATTACAGCCACACTTGATAGTGACGGTGTTCTTACGGTGGCAGGAATCGGTGGAACTTATGATTATGAAGAGGGTGAATCTCCTATAAGCGGTTGTGAATATATTTATGGGATTAATAAGGTTGTAGTACAGTCAGGTATTACAAGGCTTGGAAGGTATGTATTTACCGGTGGTTATTTTGACACAATAGAATTGCCTGATACACTTACTATATGGTCAGATAAAGCATTTTCTAATTGTGAAAATATTGTCAATATAATTAATAACAGCAGTCTTAAGAAGAGCTTTACTATATTTGGGGACGAGTATAGTGAATATGACTGGAAGGATATTAATACAGGTAATAAAGTAACTGAAATTCCTGAACATTCATCAGTACAGAGAATACAGAATATAGCTGCAGAAGGAATAACACTTAATTATGATAATGCACAGCTGGTGCCAGGGGATGTATTACAGCTTACAGCTATAGTTAATCCTGATAATGCAACAGTGAAGGATATTACATGGACAAGCTCTAATCCGGCTGTAGCCGATGTTGATGAAAATGGTCTTGTAAATGCATATACTCAGGGAAGTACACAGATAATAGTACAATGTGGAGATGTAACCGCCATATGTGATATTACAGTATATATACCTGATGCATCACTATATGAATTTAAACAGGGTGATGATGGTAACTGGTACATGTTTGTTGATGGTGATATTGATTATGATTATACCGGAATGGCTCTAAATGATTATGGCTGGTGGATGCTTACGAATGGAACAGTAGATTTTACATATACCGGAATGGCATTAAATGATTATGGCTGGTGGTATATAACGAATGGAGCGTTAGACCTTACATATACTGGAATGGCATTGAATGATTATGGCTGGTGGTATATAACGAATGGAGCGTTAGACCTTACATATACCGGAATGGCATTAAATGAGTACGGCTGGTGGTATATGACTAATGGAATGGTAGATTATACATATAATGACTTAGGATTAAATAAATATGGCTGGTGGAAGATAACGAATGGAACGTTGGATCTTGGATATAATAGTCTTTCAGAAAATGAATATGGTTTATGGAAGGTTACTAACGGAACAGTAGATTTTGGATTTAATGGTCAGATTGAATATGAAGGAATTGTATATAATATTGTAAATGGACATGCAGAATAATGTGAAAAATAAGCTTGATAGTTTATTTTATCACAAGTTCATAAGTGTACTGGCTGTTTGCTCTTTGTGTATACAGACGGCATGGAAGAAATATCAGCAACAGCAGTTATAAATGCTGATAAATTTACAGTTTAGTTTTAGCTACAATTTAAATGTTAAACGCATTAGAATAATAAAAAAAGACCGGCACATTGGGAATCAGGAACTTCCGGTTAAACAGATAATCAAAAATTGTATTTTTAAGTAGCTGTTTAATTGGAATGTAATTAATTCTTAATGTGCCGGTTTATTTTATCAATAACATAGTTTATTAATTGCACTGTTTATTTATAAAAATTCGACTATAAAGTTATAACATTTTATGCAGCCGTTTGTTCGGATTCATTGTTTGCAGTCTTTTTCTTATCAAGACTTGCAAAGAAGCCGGCGAGAAGTGTACCTGATATTGAATGCCATACACATGATACAGCACAGATGATAGCTGATTCTGGTGTTGAGGCAAATTGTGGAGTAGTTGTTGCAAGGTTGGTTGCAAGACCGGCATTCTGCATACCTACTTCAATTGAGATAGTTCTCTTTTTAGCTACATTCATTCCGGTAAGCTTTCCAGCACCATAGCCTAACAGATAGCCAAGTCCGTTATGTAATAATACAGCAACGAAGATTAATACACCTGATGTGAAGAATTTGCTTCCCTGGGAAGCTATAACACCACCGACAACACAGGCAAGACCAAGGACGGCAACTCCAGGCATAATCTGCTGTAATTCTTTATAGGTTTCATTTTTTGCTAAGAGATGATTTAACGTAAAACCAACAGCAATAGGAAGTATTACAGTTTCAATAATTGATACAAACATTGAAATGCCGTTTACTGAAATATGGGCGCCGCTTGCAAGTAAAGATACCATAACAGGTGTCATAATTGGTGAAATTATAGTAGATACAGTAGTCATTCCAACGGAAAAAGCGACATCACCACCACAAAGATATGACATGATGTTAGATGATACACCACCAGGACAACAGCCGACAAGGATAAGTCCAAGAGCAATGGCATCAGGAAGATGTAATATTTTTGTTAATGCAAATGCAAGAAATGGCATAATTGCATATTGTGCAATTGCACCGATACAGATATCAAATGGACGTTTTTTAAGTTCTTTAAAATCGTCAGTAGACAGAGTAAGTCCCATACTAAACATTATAATACCGATGATTATTGACTGGCTTGTGAATTTATTGCCGACAAAGTCAACAAAGAGTTTGAAGTTGACCCATTTCATAAATGATGGGACTAAAAATGTTACTACTGCAATAGCAATAACTACTACAGAAGTATAATTAGATAAAAATTTGCTTAATTTCTGTAAAGCTTTCATTCTTTCTTCCTCCTAAAAAATTGTTGGAAATTTTGAAAACTTATACAAAGCTTCAATGAAAAAAAACTAAGAAAAAAAGTCCCTTTCAGATATAAATCTGAAAGGGACGAATAAATCCGCGATACCACCCATATTCTGAAAAGTATTATTATTAACAATATAAAAATATTGGTAGTAAAAATAGACTTAACAGCACTTAACGTACTTCATACACTTTCCCTATAACGGAGGATTCCGGCACAGCTTACTGCTATTAATAAGATTCAATAATGTATAACAGCTAAATAAATTAATAATTTAACTATATATAATTACCGGACTAATTAATTAAGATTCAGCCTGCTTCTCAGAGATGATAATTATCTTAAAATATCTGCTGTCTCGCACCAGCCGGCAGCTCTCTTAAAGACATCTGTTATAAGATAATCCTGTTCTCATCGTTGAAATTTTGTATAGTTATTCAAATATTGATTTAATTATAGCTTCTAATTTTTAAAAGTCAATACAATATTTATCTTTAATTTAATAAATGTTTATATAAATTGTGCTTGGATAGTTAATAAAAGACTATAAAATATGAAAATATATAAGTAGAAATATATTTTATTATTAATTATATATATACAAATGAATGAATATGATTTATTATTAAATGTATACAGTATAACAGCTAAGCAGATGATTGCGAAACTCACTAAGTACGTTCGCAATTCTGATTAAAAACAAAGCAGACAGTTACTGCGTTTGAGGAATGGAGATTATTATGGTACATCATATTATTTTATGGAAGATTAAAGAAGAAAAGACTGAACAGGAAAAGCTTGATATTAAAAAGGGCGTTAAAAAAGGGCTTGAGGGACTTAAGGGAGTTGTTCCAGGACTACTTTCATGTAATGTCTATATTGATGGGTTAGCATCATCTAATTGTGATATTATGTTAGATTCAACGCTTGAAAGTGAGGAAGCACTTAAGGCATATCAGAAGAATCCGGCGCATGTTGAGGTTGCTGATACATTTGTAAGACCATTTATGGAAGTAAGAATGTGTATGGATTACGAAGATTAATAATGCGTATACATAAAATAAACCAATATGAAAGAGTATTTATAGTATGTATTGATTATATGAAAAGTATAAAACAGCTATAATGAATATTAAAAGAATATTTTGATTTTTTTTCGCTAGAATTTTCATGTTTATTTGTATATAATACAAGTTATGTTTTGATATTCAAATGAATTGGATATTACCGGCATAAAATAATCGGAAGGAGATGCTGTATTAAATATTTACAATGCAGCAAAATATCAGACAATGCTTCAGATACAAAATATTTGTAAAAAGTATGTCACAGGTGATCTTGTGCAGACTGCACTTGATAATGTGTCACTTAACCTGAGAGATAATGAATTTGTAGCAATATTAGGTCCGTCTGGTTCAGGTAAGACGACAATGCTTAATATAATTGGAGGACTGGACAGATATGATAGTGGAGACCTTATTATCAATGGTATATCCACTAAAAAATATAAGGACAGGGACTGGGATTCTTATAGAAACCATACGATAGGTTTTGTTTTCCAGAGTTATAATCTTATACCACACCAGTCAGTCCTTTCAAATGTTGAGCTGGCGCTTACCATATCAGGAATAAGTCGTTCGGAAAGAAGAAGGAGAGCTAAGGAAGCGCTTGAAAAGGTAGGTCTTGGTAATCAGCTTCATAAAAGACCTAATCAGATGTCAGGTGGCCAGATGCAAAGAGTTGCAATAGCAAGAGCACTTGTTAATAATCCTGACATACTGCTTGCCGATGAGCCTACGGGAGCATTGGATTCAGAAACAAGCGTACAGGTTATGGAGCTGTTAAAGGAGGTTGCAAAGGACAGACTTGTTGTAATGGTTACACATAATCCTGAACTTGCTAATGAATATGCTACAAGAATTGTAAGAGTTAAGGATGGACATATTGTAGATGATACAGATCCTTATGAAATAGAACAAAAGCTTGAAGAGCCACAGCATAAGAATATGGGTAAAGCTTCAATGTCTATATTGACGGCATTATCATTATCATTTAATAACTTAAGAACCAAGAAGGGGAGAACATTTCTGACCGCATTTGCAGGTTCAATAGGTATAATAGGAATAGCCCTTATTTTATCATTTTCAAATGGAGTCAACACATATATAACAGATATTCAGAAAAGTACTATGACATCATATCCGATATCCATAGAAGCACAGACGATTGACCTTACGAGTATCATGCAAAAAGGGCAGTCATCCATGAAGGATTCAGACGTTACACATGAGCTTGATGGTGTATATTCTAATGGAACTGATATTGAGATGGCTTCAAGCATAACAACAAGCTTTACAAAGAATAATCTGACAGAATTTAAGAAGTATCTTGATAATCCGGACAGTGAGATTAGAAAGCATATAAGAGAAAATGGAATAGTATATTCATATAATACTAAGTTTGATGTATTTACATATGATTCAGAAGGAACATTTGTAAATACAGATGGAAGTACCTTAAAAAGCAGCAGTCAGACATCAGCAACCAATATGATGGCTGATATGTCAAATGATAATGGCATGACCATGATGACAGGAAGTACAGGAAAGACTAATAACTTTACAGAACTGCTTCCGGGAAGTGATTCTGCATCAGTAAGTCAGGCAGTAACAGATGCTTACGATGTATTATATGGTAACTGGCCATCATCATATGATGAAGCTGTTCTTGTGATGAATAAGAATAATGAAATATCATCGGCAGTTTTATATCAGCTTGGAATACTTCCAACATCTGAATATAAAGAGATAATGAAAAGAATAGATGCCGGTGAAGAAGTTACAATGGATACTGAAAAAATATCATATGAAGATATTTGTAATAAGGAATATTATCTGTTACCTGCAAGCGATATGTATGTTAAGGACGATAATGGCAATTATAAGTCTATAGTATCTGATAATGCAAGCTTAAAGGATAAGGCAGCAGATGGTATAAAGCTTAAGATAAGCGGTATTGTAAGACAAAATGATGACAATGATAATGCACTTATTAATAAAGCCGTAGGTTATACAAAGGCACTCACTGATTACCTTATGGATTATGCAGATAAGAGTGAGGTTGTAAAGGCACAGCGTGAGAATAAAGATATTAATATAACTAATGGTATGGCATTTTCACCGGCAGATGATGCAGCTAAGATTGCAGATGCCAGAACATATCTTACTAATCTTGGTGTAAGTGATAAAGCATCTATGTTTAAGAATATGATGCAGATGGTATATGCAGATAATCAGCAGATGTATACACAGCTTATGGCTATGGGAGAAGCACAGCAGGCAGCTATGCTTGATTCATACCTTGAGAATCCCGATGATAGTACATTGTTATCTATATATAATTCATATATTTCAACAGGAAATTATGATGATAATATGGATAGTTTTGGCGTTATAAGCGAGGACGCACCATCAGCCATCAATATATATGTAGACAGTTTTGAAGCTAAGGATGCAGTATCTGACTGTATTAAGAAATATAATGAAGGTGCATCAGAGGATGATAAAATCAGTTATACTGATTATGTCGGACTTCTTATGAATAGTGTTACAACAATTATTAATGTGATAACATATGTGCTTATTGCATTTGTGGCTGTATCACTTATAGTATCATCAATTATGATTGGTATTATAACTTATATTTCTGTACTTGAAAGAACTAAAGAGATTGGTATACTTCGTGCAATAGGAGCTTCTAAGAGAAACATTTCACAGGTGTTTAATGCAGAGACGTTTATTATAGGTTTCTGTTCAGGTATTATAGGAATAGCAATTACATTATTACTGCTTATTCCATGTAACAGCATTATACATGCAGTAACGGATTCAACAGCGGTTAATGCGGCACTTCCACCGGTAAGTGCAGTAGTGCTTATAATACTTAGCATGGTACTTACATTTATTGGCGGATTAATTCCCGCAAAGAATGCAGCTAAGAAGGACCCTGTTACAGCATTAAGAACAGAGTAAATATTATAATAAAAATAAAAAAGGCAGCCATATGGCTGATTATCTTCAACGGAATAATCAGCCATAAGACTGGCTTTTTTATTAGTATAGATTAGTTTATACTTATATGTTATGTAATAGCAGTATATATATTCTTTTATAAAATATTAGCTTATGCATATATTATATCTGTAAATGAACAAATTTAAAATATTAGCTGATAATTACATGTTTTATAAAATATTAGCTGATATTTATTCATTATATAACATTACAACTTCGTCAACGATCTGTTCTAATGACAAATCTTCTGTATTAAAATAGTAATCATAGCTCTTAGGATTACCCCATTCTTTCATCGTGTGGAACTTATAATATGCTTTCCTTCTCTTATCGTGCTTCTTGATAAGAGAGATAGCTTTACTCTCTTCAACATCGTACTTTGCCATAATTCTGTCAATACGCTGTTCAAGCGGTGCACTTATAAATACGCTCAATACATTAAACTTCTCTTCCTTAAGAATCCAGTCAGCACATCTGCCTATTATGATGGCAGGACCGTTATTGGCAATATCAATTATTACATCACGCTGTAACTTAAATAATACCTCTTCCATAGGCTCGCCCTTAGGTGCATTCTCATTGCCATAATAATTGCTCTCAAATAGAAATGGATTGAACTTCTTCTCATCAAACTTATCAAGCGGACGACCATGAGTAATTCCACCATGCTTGATTGCCATGCTGATAAGTTCATTGTCATAATAAGGAATACCAAGCTTATCGGCAATTAATTGTCCGGCTACATGTCCGCCACTTCCAAATTCTCTACCGATAGTTATAATCTTAGACATAATAACCTCCGTTCTGCAGATGTATTAATACCAGTAATCTTCTTAAAATGTGTTAATATAATAGAATATTAGTATAATATCAATATTAACGCATGGTATAAAAGCTCATAAATATAAATAAAATTACTGCATCTGCCATAAAACCATTACTGAATCACATTATGGGCATATAGTTTTATAAATAATAATGTAAATTATAATATAGACTGTAAGCATTATATGTAATAAAAGCCATATGGTTACAAAATAATGCACCTTTGTAAGTATGTGTCCAGTTACAATTATATAAAGTTCTTATATTTGTACATATTATATCATATTATGCTTAAAAATGAAACAAAAAAATAAATATAATGTATAAAATGCACAAAAACAAATTAGAGTCATTGTTATGGAATGAATTTAAAATTTTGGAACAACAATAAGAAAAATATTGAAATAGTTTGTGATTTATAGTACAATCGACCAATAATAAAAACAGGATTAAGTATATAGTACAATATATACCAGATCACACAAAGACACGAATCTTAATAATGGAGGTAAGTATGAATTTCTTAGAGGAAAGAATTATAAAGGACGGTATTGTAAGAGAAGGCAATGTATTAAAGGTTGACAGCTTTTTGAATCATCAGATGGATATACATCTGTTAAATCAGATTGGTGAGGAATTTAAGAAGCGTTTTGATGGAAAGCCAATTAACAAAATCGTTACAATAGAAGCTTCAGGAATAGGAATTGCGTGTATAGTTGCTAATCATTTTGACGTGCCGGTAGTATTTGCAAAGAAGAGCAAGAGCATTAATATTGAAGGTGATGTATACGTGGCTGAGGTTGAGTCATTTACACATAAGTGTAAGAATCAGGTAATAGTATCTAAGAAATTCTTAGGACCGGATGACCATGTACTTATAATAGATGATTTCCTTGCAAATGGATGTGCATTACAGGGGCTTGTATCTATTGTTGCACAGGCAGGCGGTACAGTTGAAGGAATTGGTATTGCAATAGAAAAAGGCTTCCAGCAGGGGGGAAGAATTATCAGAAATCTCGGTTATCAGCTTGAATCACTCGCGATAGTTGATGGAATGGACCCACAGACAGGTGAAGTATTCTTCCGTGAGCAGTAGTTGTTGATATAGTATCTGGCGGTTGTATTTATTGTAAGTATAATACTTAACCTTGTACTTCCTAAGAATATGGAAGTTGAACATGTGCCAAATGACTAATACTTTGTCCGGATATCTGGAAATCAGAGTATTAGAATAATAAAAATATTTATACGCCGGTAATGGATAATTACCTGAATATGTATGTTAATGCCGTATATAAATGTACGCCATTGACGCACATATTTTAGGAAATGTCCGTTGCCGGCGTACTATTTTTTACAATTCACGCAGAAACTCAGCAATTCACGCAGAGTGGGTTGTTTTTGGCAAATTATAAGTTATAATTTATTTATATGTTGCGTGAATACTTTGGAGAAAGTATTTTAATATTATTCAGTGTAAAATAATTAATAATTTTGCGTAAATATGAAGAATAATTTTTACAAGATAAATTGAAAAATGAGGGGATTAAATTATATGAACATGTTGATTGCAGTATGTGATGATAATGTTAAGGAACATATGACCATAGGGAATATATGTGATAATTATTTAAAAAAATATAGTATTGAATATGAACTGTTAATATTTTGCAGCGGAGAAGCTTTATTAAAATATTGTGATAATAAAGAAAATAACAGGATAGATGTGTTATTTCTTGATATAGAACTTACAGGAATTAATGGACTTGAGTTAAAAGACAGATTATTAACATCAGATAATATATGGAGGATTTCATATTTTTCAAGTCATACAGATATGTTTTTTGAAACATATAGTATTAAGACAATAGGTTTTGTAAGAAAACCGGCAAATATTAATGATGTTGAGAAAATATTAAATATCGTTATTAAAGAAAAAAGGGATAACATTGTATTTCAGATGAATGATATTGATGGAAGAAATATAGAAGTGAGTCTTTTGGATATATTATATTTAAGGGCAGATGGAAGTTATACAGAGATATATACATATTCAAAAAGAAAAGAATTTTATAAATATGCTTTATGCTCTAAAAAGCTTGGTGATATTGAGAATGAGATGGAAAAATATAACATTATCCGCGTTCATAAATCATATATGGTTAATCTTGCCAATGTAGAAAGTATAACAGAAAATATTACTTTTAATGATATTGATATAAAGATACCAATAGGAAGAAAATATAAAGAAACGGTAAGGATTAAGAGCTTTAATTATGGAAGAGATAGGATGAAAATAAGATTATGATAGTTAGTATTGTTGATATCGTAATATATCTTATTACAGAAACATTGAATTATGTGTTGGGATATGTAGTGATTTTTAACTGCAGATTAACAAAAAATAAAAGCAGGTGGGTAATATTTGTGGGGCTTATATTAACAATTCATCTGATTATATTATATGGCTGCGGTATAAAGACTGCGGAATCTATAAGTGTAATATCAATGATTTTAATACCATTTCTGTTAATGGATAAGTTAAGAGTTAAACATTTTTTGATATATCCATTTATCATAATGAGTATTTCAGTTGTAGCGGTAAGCTGTTCTTTTATTTTGTCTGTGATATTAAATATAAGTGAATATGAGATAACACAGAATTGGTTAAGTGTAATAATATGTGAAATTATACCAGTAGTATTAATGATAATAATTATTATTTTTAGAAGAATAAAGAATATAAGATGTATAGAGATAAAACTGGACTGGAAGCAGTATATGTTATTTTATATTGTAACTATATGCACATTATTATTAATAGGACCTGTACAAAGGTTAATTTATGTAACGGGATATAACAACTTATATAATCTGATGGGATTTATAATATCTATTGTCTGTATTGTACTTATCTTAATAACAATATGGCAGGGAGTAATTGTAAACAGACAGATAAAGTCGGAAGAACGTAACAGGATGTATGAAAAATATATAAAATTGCAGAAAGAATATTATAATGGATTAATTAATCAGGATAATCAGTTAAGAAAATTTAAGCATGACCTTAATGCTCATATAGCAGTGTTGTCTGATTATTGCAATAGTATTAATGATGACAGGTTAAAAAAGTATATTGATGATTTTATAAGTGAATCAGCAATATTTGAAGTAGTCAGTTATACAGGAAACCGTTGTATAGATGCAATAATATCTAATCAGATTATGCAGGCGGCTGGTGAAAATATACATTTTGATGTAAAGGGAAACGTTCCACGTAATATAGATATTTCAGAGTTTGATATATGTGTTGTTTTGTCCAATCTTATAAAAAATGCAATTGAGGCATGTGAACGTATAGAGGATATTAAAAAAAGAAATATATATATAGAGATTGGTATTGTGAGCGGAAAGTTATACATCTCAATAAAAAATCCTATTAATATCAGTGAAATAAGAGATATTAATAAGCTGGGGACATTAAAGACAGATAAAGTTAATCATGGTTTGGGACTTAATAATATTAGGGATGTAATAGAAAAATATAATGGGGTAATAGATATGAGAATGGATAATGAGTGCTTTGTAGCAGATGTATGTATGTAGTTTATATGATTAAATTGTCTGTATATTTGAATTGGTAAGTAGAATGTTATAGATTTTTATAATAAAATATGTTGTTTGTGGTAAAAATATGTCGTTTGTGGGTATAATGTTGTATTTTATTCAATATGTTGTAGAATTGTATTAAGGAGGTGAAGGTATATCAGAGTATTTATTAAATTGGGAAGACCTGTTTTATTGGCTTTTATAAGTTAAAGACATTGTGGTGATGGGATACTATAAAAGATATTTGAGTATTTGTTACGGTCTGTTGCAATAAGTTAATGTATAGTATGCTTATTGTAACAGACTTTTATAAAAATAGGGGGTGTGATTTATATGTATAAAAAAATATTATTAGTAATTGTATTATGTTTTATGATGACGGGGTGTTCGCTATTTCCAGATGGTTCTATATCAGGAAGTGAAGAAAAAGAAGTGCAGGTTAATGAAGATAATAATATAAAGCACATAAATACAACGATTAGCAGCAAAGTTTCGGTAGATGCAGATATACCTGATTATAGTGGTATTTCATTAAAGGAATTTAAAGCACAGTATAAAGACTGGACAGAACAACAGATGACGGCAGTATCAGATATATTCTGTAATAATAGAGAAGTAAAAGATTATAATGATAATAATTCTGAAAGAAGGCTGTATACATATAATGATGACAGCAAATTAATAATTGGAACCGGTTTAATTAGTTTTTATACAGGAAAAGTAGGAGAACGTAATTATAATATATATATTGGAAATGTTACAAAACAAGAAAACGATGCAAAAGAAGCATTTCCACAGGAAGAGCTTGAGAATCTTCCAAAAGAGAAGGTTATTGATGAAGTCAGGAAAGTATGTGATAACTTAGAAATTAAGCTTTCGGAAGATGAACCGGTATGTTATGCATTTGATTCTGAAAGCGCGACAAAGGTTATGATGAATTATGAAGACAAGTTAAGATACAATAAGACCAAAGATGGTCAGATTATAAATGAGATTACATGGAATTATGAAGATGAAGTGTATTATATGGAATTTGATGTAGAGCTTGAAGGAATTCCTCTTTCCAGATATTCTTTTAATGACAATTCTAAAGCCTCATTTGATACTAAGCTGACAGTTGTGTATGGAAGAAATGGTATTGAAAAATTTGAAGTGTACAGCTTATACGATATAGTTGAGACGGATGATGATATAAAGCTTGCGGATATTGATGATATTGTTAAACAGCTTTCTGCATATCTGATGTATAATAATCAGTTGGATGAACAGGTTATAAATGATATAAAACTGGTATATTTACCAACAAAGCTGTCAGGAAGCAGCAACAAAGGAAAACCATTAACAATAAGTCCATTCTGGGTATGTACTGTAACTAAGAGTTTATATGCAGAAAAAGATGGAATCAGCAGTACGGATCATGAACAAAATATGATCTTTATAAATGCACAAAATAAGGATACATATAAGTCTAATAATATTGGGTTTAAATAAGGAGTTCATATGAAAAAATTAGCAGGGGCATACCGTCATGAATTATTGCGCATTTTTCATTCGTATAGAATATATATATGTGTTGTTGCATATGTTATTATTTGTCTGTATATGGAACATAATCCTGGAAGCAGCAAGATAATCAGCAGAACAGTTTTTGAGGGATTAAGTAATATTGCCGGATTTAATAATATGAATAAAATTCCAGTAATAATAGCAGCCATTCCAATGGCAACAAGTTTTTGTGACGACATAAGTAATAATTATTTTAATCCGTATGTGCTAAGATGTGGAAAGAAAAATTATATAATATCAAAGCTTACGACATGTTTTTTTAGTTCTTTTATTGTATCTTTTACAGGATTATCAGTTTATTCAATAATAAGTGGAGCAATAAATGGGTTGGGAATAAGACAGATTCATGAATACAGGGTATTTCATGATATAGCTTATGGAAAATATCCTATAGCTGCTGTAATTATATTTATATTTTTATTTTCAATGGTATCGGGAGTGTATGCTGTTATGGGAATGGCTTTATCGGCAGCAGTTCCTAACAGATTTGTAGCAGTGACATCAGCTTTTTTTATCAGTATGTTTGTAGAAAATGTTTTGGATTTTTTACCAACATCTATAAGTCTGTTTGAGATACAGAAAGGAAATAAAGCGTTCTTTGGAATGAATTCAGGATATATACTGCTTTTGTCATGTATGGTATGCCTTGGATATATATTGCTTGCAGCATGGGTATTTAAGCATTTTGCTGAAAGGAGGATATAAGTAGATGAAAGCTGTCAGAATATGTATGCAGAATATTCGTAAGTGGGGTGGCAATAGGAGAATACTTATGTGTATAGCTATGACAACACTTCTTGTATACTCTTATACAAAAGATCTGAGTGTATTATGCAATTATATGGGACAAAAAATGAATCCATGGATTTTTCCATTTTTATTTGCATTCAGATACATGAGAATTGTATTTATGATACCTGTGGTGTTTATATTTTGTGATGCTCCATTTGTAGACACTAATCAGACATATGTAATGTTGAGAACAAAAAGAAATATATGGAGCATGGGGCAGATTTTATATATTATTGTCAGTTCTTTTTTATATACGTTATTTCATCTGTTACTTACAATTATATTTAATATTCAATATATGCAATGGGGAACAACATGGGGTGATGTACTGGGAAATGCCGGAACTTCAGGTATTATGGTTAATCTTAATATACGGTATACAACAGTTGGTATTTCAGCATCAATAATAAGATATTTTACACCTGCACAGGCTATGTTTTTCTCATTTATACTTATGTGGTTAAGTTTTATATTTATAGGAATGTTAATATATGCAATTAATATTTTAACTAAGTCTAAAGGAATCAGCATTATTGTAACGGGAATTTTGATATTATTAAATGCTGTTGTTGAGGGAAAGCCATACTGGTGTAAGTTTTCACCACTATCATGGAATTATATCGGTTGTATCGATGTGGGCGGAAGAACACAATATCCAACAATAACTTATGTTTTGTGTATGTATATATTAATGATTGTTATTTTTGGAATTATAGCTGTAGCAGCTGGTAACAGGAGGGAGGTCGTAGTATATAATGAGCAATAATGATTATATAATAGATATTAAAAATGTCACAAAGAAGTATGGTACTAATATTGTCCTTAATGATGTTACAGTATCATTTGAAAAGGGAAAGATACATGGACTGGTTGGAAGAAATGGTTCTGGAAAGACAATGCTTATGAAGTGTATATGTGGATTTGTAACACCATCTTCCGGTGAAATATTAATTAATGGTATTAAAGTGGACAGGAATAGCAAAGCATTGGATAATATTGGTGCAATTATAGAAAATCCTGGTTTTTTGGGGAATTACAGTGCATATAATAATTTGAAATTTCTGGCTGCAATTAATAAGAAAGCTGGAAAAGATAAGATAAGGGAAACAATAAAACTGGTGGGACTAGATCCTGATAATAAAAAGCATGTTGGAAAGTATTCATTAGGAATGAAACAAAGACTGGGCCTTGCACAGGCGCTAATGGAAGATCCGGATATATTATTATTAGACGAGCCAATGAATGGATTGGACAAAAATGGTGTTAGTGAAATGCGGCAATTATTTAAAAAGCTTGCACAGGATGGAAAAACAATTATCATGGCCAATCATAGCACTGAGGATATAGACTTGTTATGTGATACGGTATGTGAGATGGACTGTGGAGTGCTTAAAAGAATATGAAATATTGATATTTTTCCAAATGCATTTTCAGGATATCTAAGAAGAACGACAGCATTTTTTAAGAGTATCTCATTTATGGTTATAAAAAGAAAATATGAGGGGGATTTCAATGGGATTATACAATTATATTAGCAGGTATAAAAAATTTGATAAAGCTGATGAAAATGTAATAAAATTTGGATTAGAGATGTTATATACAATTGTAATATCTGGGGGGATAGCTCTTTTGATTGCATTGTATATGAAGAGTTTTTTTGAGGCTGTAATATTTTTATCTGTTTTAATGCCGCTAAGACAAAATGCAGGTGGATATCATGCAGATAAAAGAATAATATGTGCAATAATTTCTTTGTTTATATATGTATTGGCTTTATATGTTATTAAATATGTGAATATTAGTGGAGTTGTACAATTTTTTATTTTTGTTATGTGTAGTATGTATATTATTAGATATGCACCAGTTGATAGCATTAATAACAAACTTGACGATATGGAATATGCGTACTATAAATTGAAAACTAGAAGAATAGTAGTAATAATAAGTGCCTTATTTACTTTATTATATATATGGGAATACTACTATTGGTCACAGATAATTATAGAGGCTGTGTCTATAAGTACTGGTTTATTAATAATAGGGAACATAAAGAATAAAATAGTTAAGGACTTAGGAAAGTTATGAGTTGTATTATAGGAATATGTGATGATGAGATTTCTGCATGTTCTCAGTTAGAGAATATTGTAATTGATATATCAGGGAATATTGCAGAGGAGATAGAAGTATATGTATGGAAAAATGGAAAAGATTTTATTGAAGATATATCAGATAAGATAAGACATGATATATTGTTTCTTGATATAGAGATGGATGGTTATAATGGTATACAGGTTGGAGAATACATCCGTAAAGAATTAGAGGATATGGATATGAATATAATCTATATATCTTCAAAGACAAGTTATGCGATGAATTTATTTAAAATACATCCGTTTGATTTTGTGGTTAAGCCCTTTAATAGAGATAGGATAGAAAAAATAATTGCTGAGCTTATGAAGTTGCGAGGCCTTGATAAGGGGGTATTTTTATATCAGAGCCATAAAAAAAGTTACAGGGTTGCATTAGGAAATATATTATACTTTGAAAGTGATAAAAAAAATATAAATATTATAGCAAATGATGGAATTGAGAGACAATTCAGGGAAAAATTAAAAAATATAACAGAAAAGCTGCCATTTAACTTTGTAATGATTAATCAGTCGTATATTATTAATATCAAACATATACGGGAATGTAGTTCAAACAGGGTTATACTTGATAATGATGATGAATTAAATATAAGCAGGTCATATAAAGATATATTCAGTCGGACGATGTTGCAATACCGACAGTTTGACTTTTGAAGCCTGATTTAGAATTAATTAAAAACTGGAGAATATATGAGCTGGAACGAATATACAATAGCAGATATATTTATGGAATTAATAAGAGTTCTTATTATATCTGAATATTTTACAATATTTAATAATGTTAAAAATAATAAAGTCAGAAATTGCATATGTATAATTTCATATATAATGACATTGGTTTGTTATATATTTTTTAATAATATGGCAGTTAATCTTGTTATATCTTTAATGGCAATTTTTTTAATTGGCTGTACATATAGTGGAAGCTTAAAAAAAACAATACTGTTAAGTGTAATGTGTTATGCAATTCAGTGCGCTTCAGATGTTATAGCGGTGTTTTTATTTACTAAATTATCAGACAATGGTAACTATGAGCTTGTAAGTATGTATTTGTCAGTATTGTTATTTTACATAATTGTAATAGTATTAAAGAATGTTTATAAAAAACAGGTTCAGGAGGAATTTTCAGGACAGTGGAGTTATCTTTTGATTTCTGCAATTTGTAGCATATGTATATTGTATATGATAGCCAATGATACAGGAATGGGAAGAATTACTATAGTAGTTACCGGAATTGTTGTATTAGCTGTTAATATCATGTTATATCGTTTTTATGTATCTATGTCAGACCGTTTTATATATGAGCAAGATAATATTTTACTTAGAAAACAGATGGATATATATGAACAGCAGATAAGTGCTAATGTAGAAAATGCAGAAAAGATAAGGGCGATAAGACATGATATGAAACATCATATCAGAGAGATTAAAGAGTTATCAGAGAAAGGAATGACTAAAGAAATAAATGAATATATTGATATGCTCGCAGGAGATATAAATGAAGCACAGTCATATATTGATACCGGTAATGCTGCTTTAGATGGAATTGTTAATTATTATATGAGTGTGGCGGCAACAGAAAATATTATATTTGACACTAATATATCCGTTCCACAGAATATGCAGATAAAAACATATGACTTAAATATTATAATGGGGAATTTACTTGATAATGCTTTTGAAAATACAATGATGGCAAAAAATAAACAAGTACTATTAAAAATGAAATATTTTAATAGTATTTTATATATATCATCAATTAATACATATACAGGAGCAATCAAAAAATCAGGCGAAAAATTTATAAGTCTTAAGGACAACTCGCATGGTTATGGAGTGGATAATATAAAAAGAATTGTTAATAAATATAATGGAAATATAGAAATAGATTATAAAAATAATATTTTTAATATATCAATAATGCTTTATATTGGGGAAATGGAGTAATGATGTGTTAAATGTGTCATTTAAGTGGTTAAATATGACATTTAGCAAAAAACAATTAAAAAGGTGCTACAATAAATACATAAATTTTTAGAAGTATTTAATGCGGCGAAGCATTATGCAAATGTTGCTTGTCCATTAATTACATATCAACCAAAGATTAATAAAGATGTAAAGAAACTTAGAAGATTTTAATTAGGGGTATTGAAATGGAGAAGATGATATGGTGGTTGATTATAAAATGAAAAGACTTTTTTTATGTATTAGCTTTATATGTATGATTACAATATCAGCTTGCGGCAATTCTTATAGTAATGATTCATCAAATATTGTTGATAAAACCAAGGAAACACAAACAGCAGTTAGTGTTAAAAATATTATAATATATGCAGCGGATGTATCAGAAAGCCTAAAGGCAATTGATAGATACAGTTTATCTGAAAATGGTGATATAATCAATAAATCTTATGTATTTGATAGTGAGTGTGTATTTTATGATAACAATAAGAATAAAATATCACTTAATGATTTTGAAAAATACGTTAATAAGAATTATTCTGATAATAGTAAACTAACACAGTGTCGCCTTGTATCAGAAGATAAACTGGTAAAAGAAGTTTATTTAGAATATTAAGCTATAAATGAGCAAGTTCATGATTTTGCATAAAAGAAAGACACCTTGATTCCGGATGTTGTAGAATTGTATTAAGGGGGTGGAATACATGCATCTATTCAAAAAAATAAGTGTATTAACTGTTATAACCTGTATATGCATAGGTATTGCCGGTTGTGGCAAAGCAGTATCTAAGAATACAGTGGGGAGTATAACAGATTGGGATACGCCACAGTTTTATAAGACGCCTTCTGTAGCAGAGGCTGAAAATGGAAGCTATTATTATATTGCCAATTATCCAATGTCAATGGAGAAAATAAGACTTTTATATTACTATGATAATTATAATAACATATCATATCCGTTATGTTCTAACACATCGTGTGACCATTCTAATACATCCTGTGATGCATATATGTCTGATGATGAGTGTATTGATAATATGATATGGTATTATAAAGATCGGATTTATATGATAGAACAGACATCAGAATATGATAATCTGGTATCGTATGATAAGAGGGGCAGAGATAAGAAAGTAGAAAACCAGTTATCTGTAAATGGTTTATCAGTTGGTTCAAGCAGCGTAATGCCACGTTTTTGTGTAAATAACGGAAAGCTTTTTTATACGATAGCAGGACAGGATATGATTGGGATATATAAGTGTTCTCTTGATAAAAAAGAAGAGCCTGTGTTAATAACACAATATAGCTTTGAAAATGAGCATAATCAGATAGTAAGCCTGTGTTCAAGGCAGGGAAAAGTATATATAAACAGAAAAGTGGAAGTAAATTCAGACAGTGTAAGATATTGTATTGATTCAGTTAATATACAGGATAATAAAGTTGATGAATTGATTTTATTTGATAATAATTTAGATGGGGTGCGTGGAGATATCAGCGACTGGAACAGGGATATCTGTTACGATGATGAAGATAATTTTTATTTTACATCTATATATGATGATGAGTTTATAGTCAATAAATTAAATATTAAATCATCGGAAGTATCAGAATTTTACATGCTTGAGGGAAAAGGTAATACAGAAAAAAACAGAGCAGATACTGATTATTGCGAATTGGCAGGATTTAATGGAAAAAATATAATATTATATCAGGGTGTTAATATTTCAGTTAAAGAAAAAGGCAATAATTATATCTATATGCTGGGAAAAGATGGTAATCTGACAGATACTATTGAATTAGCAAGAAATAATGATAAGTCTATAGCAAGTTATTATATTGCAATGGATTATTTAGGGGTAATAAATAATAAGCTTATAATAACAACGAGCAGATTCGATATAGATAATGCACAAATTACAGATGAATGGTATACAAAATATAATGAGCTTATAACGGCTGACAGGAAAAAACAGCCAAGAATATGTATGATATTGATGTGTGATTTAGAACAGGACAATAAGAGCTGGAGAAACATTACATATAATATGTTTAAGTAAAATAGCCGGAAATGAGGGTGATATGGAATTATTAAGAGTGATAAAAAAGACCCTCATTTCGCTTTTATTAATTAATGTGGTTATTATCGGGGTATGTATATTTCAGATACAAAATGAAATTGATGATACAGATAAGCTGTATACATCGTTAATAGAAGCGTATAATGAGGATGAAAATATTGATGTACAGGAATATTTAAAACAGTCAGATGAGCAGATGGTCTTAGATGTTACACAAAGATTCAATGCTTCATATAGTTATATCAGTTCCTATAAGGATAATAAATTAAGAGCATTAAAAAGTGCAGATACTCTTACACAATATGAATTGTTTAACGAGGAGGATTCATATAGTTATAAGGATATAGTAAAGAGCAGTCAGGATGCATTAAAAATATCGGATGCTCCGGTAAAGTTAATTAATACGCTCGCTATAGATAAATTTATGCAATACAGATGGCTTCCTTTTCTTTTTATATTAATTATAACGGTTGTTATAATAAGTTATAAGGAAGAAGAATATAATTCAGTGAATACGTTAATAAGGTGTTCTTATAACGGACGAAGCAGTCTTGTTTTAAAAAGGCTTCTGATTATTTTTTTAATTATATTGATTAATTCATTTGTAATAAATCTTATTGTATTTTGTATTTTTATATATTTTTATGGCGGGGCAGGATATCTTGATAATGTAATTCAATGTTCACAGGTATTTTCTAACTTTCCATATGTGATAAGTATTAAGCATTTCATGCTTTTGTATTGTATATTCTTTGCAATGGCAATGTATGCGATAAGTCTTATTATATATTTATTTGTACAGTGGTCAGCTTCTAATAAAACAGCTTATGTAAAGATAATATTATTTGGACTTGCAGAGTGGCTGTTATATTATAAAATTAATGAAAAAAGCAGTCTGAATTTTTTCAAGTATTTTAATATCTTTTCAGATGTAATGCTTGCGGATTCACTTAAAAATACCAACTGGGGAACGGATTTATTTATAACTGATACGATAACTGCTTTTATGTATTTTACAGTAATATTAATTGTAATTGGAATACCGCTCAATATTATACTGTATATAAGAAAATATCCTGTAAGAAAACTAAGTATAATTGATAAGCTAATAGGTAAGGCAGAGCAGCTTGTACAGAGAGTGATTGGCAGTTTTAATATTGGAATGTTTGAGATGCATAAATTGTTATTTATGCAGAATGTATTTTTGATACTGGTAATATTTATTATAGCTATATCCTCATGTAAGATACATAAGGGCTTAAATTATAATGGGCAGAATACATATATCAAGAATTTCTATGCACAGTATGAGGGAAGTTCGTCTGTTGAAGAGGCCAACGACTATATAAATTATCTTGAGCAGACTAAAGAACAATTAGAAAATAAAGAAAAGATATCAGCATATGATAAAAAACAGATAGCAGATATCAAGACAGCACAGGGCAGCATAACGAGTCAGCTTAATTATCTTAACCAGCTAAAACAGGATAATGATATAGATGGAATGATATTAGACGAGAGTGCCTATAATGAAATATTTGGAGACAGGATGAATACTGTGCAGGAAAATATTAACCTTATATGTATTCTTGTAATTATTTTTATGTTTTCAAATATTTTTAATATAGAAAAAAAGACTAAAATGACTAAAATTCTTAAGATAAGCAAAAACAGAGGAAGTGTATGGGGATATAAGCTGCTTACGGTTATTGTTATAAGTATGCTTGTAGGAGTAATATCAGCAGTTATAAGTTGGCATAATATAGCAGATTTATATAATATTAAATTTTTAAATGCTCCGGTTCAATGTATAAGGATGTTTAATAGTTTTCCAATAAATATAAGTATATCAGGATATATATTACTTTGTCAGTTTATAAGAGTATTGCTTTTTATAAGTATAGGAATATTGATAATGAATATATCATACCTTGCAGGGTATTTACATTCAGTTATTATCGGAATGATTCTGTTAGTTCCATATATACTCAATGTATTCAAGGTATCCTTAATGAAATATTTATCATTGCCTGTACAGAGTGATATTAACAGATGGTTTACAATGTTTAATTATAATATTTCAGGATATATTATATATATTTTATTTATTATATCAGCAGTGGTATTAAGTATTTATACATATTATGACTGGAATATAAAAAAATAATGGCAATATTTGGAAGTGAGGGTTATTATGAAAAAAAAGATATTGATTTTAGTACAGATGTTAGTAGTAATGAGCTTATGCATTGCCTGTGGCAGCACAAAGGATAATCATGATATAACGAATCAAGTTACAAAAGCAGATTCATATACGCAGGGAGCAAAAACATATGTATGGGAAACTGATGAAAATACAATAAATGAAGCTGTAGAAGCCGGTACGGAAGCAGTAGAGAATAAAGAATTATTAAAGCAGAAATTAAAGCTTGATGATAATCTTAAAGCTGCAGCAGGTAAGGATATATTTTCTGATGATATAAAGACAGAATTATCTAAGATATATAAACAGTGGATGGATGATGGTTTTGAACAGGCAAAAAGTATATCAGAGAAGGAATTACTGGAATTTGATATCAGAAATCCTGAATGTGAGATAATATCTTATGATGGAGGATGGGCAGTAAAGTATTCTTATCAGTTACCAAAGGCCTTAAACAGTAAATTGACACAAGATGACAGAGTACAGATTATTTTTAAGGTTAATGATAATGATTTAAGAGTGGATAAATGCAGTTATCATGGCAGTTATAAGTATTTTAAGGAGTCAAATTAAAATTATTTATTTAGAAACTTAGAAATTATATAAAAGTGTTCTGACTATTAAGTGAAACTAAATATCTTTTCATAATTAAGTTAAAATTATTAGAAATGGGGGCGGCATAATGGAATTAGAATTAAAGGAGTTATCAAAAAGTTATGGCTCGGTAAAGGCACTCAATAAGATATCATATACATTTAAGCCTGGGATATATGGAATACTTGGTGCGAATGGTGCCGGTAAAAGTACAATGATTAATCTTATTACTGACAATGTCAGCCGTGACAGTAATAATGGAGGTAATATTCTCTATGATGGAGAGGATATATTAAAGCTTGGCAAAAAGTTCCGTGCGATTGTAGGTTATATGCCACAGCAGCAGGGGTTCTATGAGGATTTTTCACCTAAGGCATTTTTAAAATATATGGCAGAAGTAAAAGGACTTAAAAGGAAGAATGAAGAGGGAAAGAGTGTAGCACAGCAGATTGATGAGCTTTTAGAGGTTGTCAATCTTACGAGTGTGGCATACAAAAAGATAGGCGGTTTTTCAGGAGGTATGAAGCAGAGAGTACTTCTGGCACAGGCACTTCTGGGCAATCCTAAGGTTCTTATTTTGGACGAGCCGACAGCAGGACTTGATCCAAAGGAAAGAATAGGTATAAGAAATTATATAGCAGAGCTTTCAAAGGATAAGATAATTTTGTTTGCAACACATGTTGTAAGTGATATTGAATGTATTGCTGATAAGGTTATACTTGTAAAAAAGGGACAGATAGTTGCAACAGGAACTCCGGTTGAATTAATAGAAAAAATGCAGGGAAAAGTAGCAGAGCTTACCTGTACGCTTGAAGATGTTGGAAAGCTTCAGGAGCAGTATAAGGTAGGCAACATAAGGCAGAGAAAGAATGGACTTGCTCTTAGGCTGGTAGGTGATACACTTCCTGATGAAGCGGTAAAAGTCGAAGATAATATAGACCTTGAGGATGTATATTTATATTATTTTGAGTAGTTTTTAAATATTTATTTTAACAGTTATGGTTTGTGACAGGCAGAAATAATAAATAACATTGGAATTAGTATATAGAAAAACAGATTTCCTTTATATCAGGCACTTTCATAGTTGGTGACTGATATAAAGGAAATCTGTTTATTAAAGGCTTGTTTATTAAAGGAACTCTCTGTAAGTAGTCTATATTATATAAATGCTTTTTAATGCTACAGCTCTATTATTATAAATTATTTAAAAATTAATTTATAATATACATTACAGATTTTCAAGGATTCCTTTACAGCCTGCCAATACATCCTTATAGGTTGCATCAAAATCCCCTGTGTACCAGGGGTCGGCTACATCCATTCCTGAGCCGGCAAATGTCAGCAGCTTGTATATTTTCTCATCAGGGTCACCGCCTGATATACGCTGCATATTTCTTATATTCTCTGTATCCATTCCGATAAGATAATCATATTCTTCATAGTCGTTAAGAGTCATCTGTACGGCTCTGTGCGGAATTACAGGTATTCCTTCGCTTTTAAGTTTGGCTACAGTTCCACGGTGTGGTGGGTTACCGATTTCTTCACGGCTAGTAGCAGCAGAATTAATATAAAATTCATCCTCGCGATGAGCCTGTTTAATAAGATAATTCATAACGCTTTCAGCCATTGTGCTGCGGCATATGTTGCCGTGGCATACGAATAATATTTTTGTCATTGTTTTGTTTCTCCTTATTTTGTCCCCAAATGTCCTGTTTTACAAGGGTTTTTGGGGGTTATGGTAAAATGTTCTGAAATTATAGATTGTGGCAGAACAGAGCAGAAAACTGCACGTTGTTACTGCCTGTTAGTAGTAAAATAGGTAGTAAAAAGAAGTTGGTTACTATGTAGAAGCTGTAAGTCTTGTAACACGCTAAACAAGCGGATTCCGAGACTTCATCTTTTATTTTGCTGCAAATTGCTGCTAATAGCAGATACTCTTTCTTCTATCGTCTTCAGCTGGTTGTCATTAATTTTTCTATATGTTATCTTCAAGATTGACCTCTATTTTATCTAGTATATTGATTAGATATTCAAGTTCCTCGTTGGAAAGTCCTTTACAGAAAGTATCATCAGTAGTTTTAAAAATATCTATAACATTTTCTGCTTTACGCCTTCCGTCAGGTGTAAGCTCTATAAGCCATGATCGGCGGCAGTTGGGCTTGGAAGTACGTTTAATAAGTCCGGCACGTTCCATCTTATCAAGAGTTCTTGATATCGTAGTGGTATCAATAAGACAGATGTCAGCGAGCTCACGCTGCATCATAGGTCCTTTCGTATAAAGTGCTTTAAGAATACGTGGCTGTCCCTCACCGACAGTAAGTCCAAGAGCAATAAACTGCGGCTGTAAAAGCCATCTTCGTAGTATTTCTATTTTGAATAATTTTTGTCGTACATCTGATTTATCCAACTTTTTCATATTAATCCTCATTTCTGAGCAGTATTGTTGCGAAGAGGCGAAGAAAAATTCGCGCAGGCGATTTTTCTTCTGCCATCAA
>OGGM01000033.1_pt1 | contig 139757 bp, 164 predicted proteins | sample 1571251 | NCBI WGS metagenome assembly OGGM01 (sample SAMEA2582076, study PRJEB24529) | metagenome | biome: Human gut stool | place: China | collected 2011 | reverse complement strand
TGAGCACTTTTTGAATGCGTTTTTTACAAATTCGCAGCGCCCTGTGGTCGATTGTTTGAACGTAGCTGCGGGCATTTTGGCCCGCAGCCAGTGAGTTATCGAAGGAACAGGCGCGGATCAGCGATTTGTAAAAAACGCTTTCAAAAATGCGGAGTGTCATCCTTTTTTCTTATAAATAGTTCTTCTTATCTTCTTTCTGACTCATACATGCAACACCATTACAAATCAAAACATTGTCTCTATTCATTACTGACAACTAAAATCAAAAAAGTGTTAGAAACCTAGTATTTATGCAGGTTATAAGGATTTATGTGAACAGATATTCTGATACCGTTTGATACCCTAAAACACATAGAAAGGAGAAAATCCTGTATGTGCGATGCTTTTTGCTAAAAATCTTGATACCCTAAGCTGATACCTTAAAAAATCACTTTCGAGCGGTTTATTTTTTTTGCGTTTTTATGATTATACTAAAGTATTCTTACAGCTCAATAATCAAAAGAATATTTTCGTATACTCATAAATCAAAACACCCTTTACACCAAACACACGTTCGTGTTATAATATCCAAGAGGTGAAATAAAATGTACAATATAACAAACATTCCAAAAGCTACCAAGCAGATCAACGTCTCAGGAGACACACCACCAGACATTTGGATGTCTATGTTAGATTCCCGTGGTAAGCTTCAAAAATTCCACATCAGAGAATTACTTCTACAGGGTACTAGAAAAGAAACTAACAGCGCAAGACAAGAACGTGAAGTAGAATACTACAAAAGCAGAATAGAAGTGTTAGAACGATTCAACATCTCTACAAAGACAAAGATACTAAAATACATTCCATCGTCAGGCACATGGTATATTTGCGGAGAATATGCAGATTTATTACGGTCACAGAGTTACTTGAACAGCTAAGGAGATACACGATGAGAATATACGAATACAACGAAAGCACTCAGACACTCAATACAGAGTGCGGATTATTCCATATAGGTGACACAGTACAACTTACAGAAATCGACTCTCAGACGCCTGTGAAAACAGTCTTATATGGAGCTAGAATTGATTCTACAGAATACGTCCTTTCATTCTTCGATGATAAATGTGGGATGCCTTTATACTTGTCTGAGCATGAAATAGATGATATGTGTAGAGTAGAATAAATTATATTGACATGTATTATTTCTGATGTTAATATGATTATAAAGAAAGCAACCCACATATTTAATTGATTCATATTGGAATCTAAAGTATATTAATAATATTTTTAGGGTAATAGTGGAATGTTAATTTTATGAGTAAAATAAACAAAAAATGACATTTTCATATGGGTTGTTTTTGCACATAAAACTACAATTTTATCAACCACAACACATTGTGTTTTGAAATTTATATAAGAAGAGGTAATATTACTTTTCTTTAATTAAACCGTAACATAGGATGTTTTGAAACCTATAAAAGAAATGAAATTAGTTTATTTCTTAATTTAAACCGTAACGCAAGGCGTATAACTGTCAATTCACACAGAAAAGGAGTTATACAATGTTTTATTCAGATAAAAAAGAAAGAGATGAATTTTACGAACACATGAAGTTAGGTGGTAAGATTGGTGACGAACCAGAAGCAACAGACCGAGAGAAAGTATTATGGTCTCTCGGTTTTTTGAATTGTGCTTTTCAATTAATCAGCACACGCTTAAAGAAACCATATCCTTTGATTCTAACATCTATCGAACAACATGCAAATATGACATGCATGACCAATATTCGCAAAAATGTTATGAATGAGTATCAAAAAGCCAATAGATTTATGAGACATGAATCATCACAGCATGTATTCCCAGGTGATAAGATTTTACACGGAATGATGCTTTATGCATTTTCGTACAATGACGATCATATGAAAAGGAAGATTGCAAAAGTTGATGAAGATTATTTGAATTATATTATGGGCGCACAATATGCATCTGAGAAAGTCCCTACATGGAAGAGAAGTTACACCAGACAAGCGTAAAGTATCAGAACGGAGAAACAATATGGCATTAATTAATCAAAATGACAATCATATTATCTATGAAAGCTTAGAGCTTATAGCGGATCTAAAACAAGATATTTTAGAATTTGGAAATGATCATATTGTAGCAGTTTGGTACAAAGAGGTTGATGGAGTAATAGTTTACACAAATTATGACTTCATTAATGAAGGTTCTCCAATAGACCAATCAGAACTTCAAGAGGGAGAAAAGATCAAACCAATGACAATGGGCGCATTATTAGTAGCACTCGAACAACAAAACTCAATGTTCTAAAATCGTAAAAAATAGGGTACACCAGAAATTAATCTGATGTACCCTTAAATTTTAATAATACTCCGAATATCCTATCCAGAGTCTCTTTGTCATAATAGTATATGTTTAAATTGCAGCAGAGAGTAACAGTTCTTTATCACTAACAAAGAAAACTAATAAATAAAATACCGACTGATCGTCAAATCAATCATAACTGTTTCTTGTGTCCTTTAAATAACTTTTCAGTCTTTCTGCAAGAACCCATAAACTCTTCGCTTACAAGATTCTTGTTCCATTCTTGCAGAAATTCCTTGGACTTTTCTGGTTTTGTCACTACCATCTTATTTCTTTTCATACTCTTTAACATTTCTTTGTATAAGACAGCTTAATCCAACCATCTTTAGTTTTACCCCAACCATTCTTAACAGCTTTGATTGTAACTGTTGTGCCTTTCTTGTAAGCATCTCTGGCAATAGCAGCCGTTGTAGATGGAGATTTACGTACTTTAAGAGCAGAAGCAGTTACTTTTACTTTGTATGATTTAAACTTAGAAGATGTTTTTGGTTTTACTACTGTAGAACCAGAAATGTCTGCTTTGAATTTAGCCCACTGTTTATTATTTTTTCCACACCAAGGTTCTGGGCACTGTTTCCCCGATACATCATTGTGCCTTAGAACATGACTGGCAGGAACATTATATTTCTTCATAAGTTTTTTAGTTAAACTAACAGCATTTTTATATGTTGTCTTAGGAACACTTCCTACAGAATTAGCCATTTCGATACTTAAACTGTTTGCATTAGTACAAATCTTATAAAATTTTGCACTTCCGTTAGCATCTGTAACAAATCCACCAACTGCCCAAGCAACTCTGCTTACAGGGACTGATTTCCATACAGTGTCTCCTTCATCAATGAAATAGTGTGCTCCAGCGGCTCTCGTATTACCAGTGGCAAAATAATCTGCATTGTTCTTAGCGGAATCTCCCTCGTTTCCTGTGAAATGGATTACAATAAACTTAATAGAGCTTGTGCTACGTTTACTTCCATAGCTCACACTTTTAGCCGTTCTTGTTTTAAATTTTAATGCCATAAATATCAAACTTCCTTTCTTTTATCTAAAAAGAGCAGTCACCATAACAGCAACTGCTCAATAACTAATTATTCAATTACTAATTACTAACTTGGTAAATTACCCAACAATATCGTCAGATTCTTTACCTTCAGTAGCATCATCTAATTCTTTTTCAAATAAATCCTTATCAACTTTTACGATCACGTCTTTTTGACCAATCTTATTCTTGATTTCCTCAGCCTCTTCAAGAGTTAATCTACCGTCTCTCAGAGCGTAAGCAATTTCATCTGCAAACTGAGCTGTCCATGTAAAACTATGATTTTTCCAATCTCCATACAGAGATGTTCCAACTACAAAAGCAATACCAACTACTTGGTTAATTACATCTTCATGCACATCAATTACTGGTTTACCTGCCGCAGTTAATCCCATATTGATCCACGCTAACACCTGTAAAATCAAGCTCACAACAGTATGCGGTTTTACTTCACTCCAGTTAATACTTGCTAAAAATTCTTTAAATTTGTTCATAATGCAATCCTCCTTTGCAATTAAAAAGACCTACAAGAATGACTCTTCATCCTTAATAGGCAATGCTTTAATTTCTTTGTACATTTTTTCTCCAACGCCATTTTGATGTAATTGGTCATGGTATACCTTATAAATAGCATTGATGTTTTCAAGCCCCGTAGGGGAAATACAACCTTTTTGCTTGTAATACCTGTGGGCTTGTTTGATTCTGTCTCTTAACATTGCAGCAACACCTTCAGATAAAGCAACGTCCATTACGCACGCATCATCTAATTTTTTAGCCAGTTCAGCTGTATGTGCAAATAGTCGTTCCATGCCTACTTTTTGGTCTGTTAATAATGCGGCTTGCTCTCTCATCATGTCTTTGATAACTTGAATATCTTTATTCTGATTGCTCAAAATCTGTGTTAGTTTATCCAAAGTTTCTGTATGCTTATCGATCATTAAGCGTTGTTGTTCAATCACTTCTTTTTGATGTTTCTTTTCTAATGAGGCTCGTGTCTCAAAACCAAACTTTTCGTTTAATTTGGAAGTGACATCAAAAATTTTATCTGCAAACAAAAGAACCGCAAAGACAAACACTATCAATGCAGCCCCATGTTGAGATAAAAAATTAATTATAATATTCCAATTTTCTATCATGTAATTACCTCGATTATTTTATAAAAATCACTCCTTTAAGTCTTTACCAAACATATTCAGGTTTCTCTTCTCCAAACAGCCAATACCTCAACCAATCATCTACAACAATGCACGCTGCACTCAATAATATCCAAAGCAGAGTATATGGCAGACAAATCTGCCCCAAGACATTAAAAGGCATCTGAGAATAATCCCAAATGCCAAGTCCTAACCATATATTTAAGATACAACCTGCTATGAATTCCATTACAGTAACAATCAATCCTCCGAGAACCATCTGCTCACGAAAGGGCATAAGATGGTAGAAGAAGTGACTGTTATTTATCAGCCCAATAAGAATGAAGCAAGTACCACCTAACACTCCCATTGTCCAATGTGTATATCCTCGCCAGATGATTTCAATTTCACAATAAGCAAATGCTCCAATAAGGAATAAGATAAGATATTTACATGATTTCTTTACATGTAGCATTTATTCACCTTCTTTTTGATCTTCGTCTTTGCAGATAAGTTGTAATGTCATAATGTCCCCAGAGAGACTTCCCTCGTAGTTCTCAAGAACATCACACAACTCATCAAACGTCATTCTGATCTTATGTAATTTCACACCAGAATCTTCTACGCTAAGAGGAGTAAACTCTGCTAAGAACTTCTGACCATTCTCAGTTCCATTAATCTGGGCATCAGAAGTGATTTCATATTTCTGTAAGAGCTTCTGTTTTTCTTCAAAATACTCTTTAAGTTCGCCTTGCATTTTTCTAATATTCTTGGCAAGTCCCACTGTAAGCACACATGGAGCTGGTTCATTACTCTTTGTTAACGATACATAAATTGTATTTAACTGTCCTAAGATCATATCTGCCTGCATATTTGTCATTTCCATATTAATTTTCTCCTTTTCTCTGTTAAACTAATTATTCTTCAGTCGTAACTGAATCTTTTCCTGTTTCATCTGTCTTATCAGTCGTAGTTGAACCTTTTCCCTCTGAAGGAGTAGAAGGTTCTGTTGACTGCACAGGAATTACTTCATATTTAATTTCAATCTTGTCCAATTCTTCTTTGCTAGTAGAACTAAAAATCTGTTGTTTGATTACATTCATCTGCTGAAAGTAAGGATAAACAAATGCCTTGATCATTGCTGTTAACTGCACAAATTCCTCAGCAGTGAATGTTTCACACGCACTCTTTTTACTATGCCACTCAAGAGTTACTTGCTGACCAGCAGTAGTAAGAGCTTGATACTGCATAAAGTTCAGAGCCATTTCATTCTGGTCTTCCTCACTAACTCCATAAGGTTTACCATTGAATTCCACACTCTGACTTGCTAAGAACTCAGCGAGAGCAGTTTTGTTTTTCTCCTGTAAATAGTTCTTGTACTCATCAATAGTTAATGTATTAATATCTACGATTTGATTAACTTTTTCATCAAGTCGTTGCACTTGTTCTACAATATTTGCTCTTGTAAGAGATACAATCAGTGCATCTTCCCATTCTCCATTAGAATTGTTATATAATCCCTGCTGTAAAGAGATTTCTTTATAATTGTTAAAACATGTGTAAGTTGCAATCTGTACATCATCTCTGTAGATGTCTAATGTTTTAAAGTTTGTAAATGCTGATTTAACTGCTTTAAGATCATCAGTACAAACGACAAGTTTACATTCCATATCAAATGTCATAGAATTAAACTGCATAAGATTAAATACTTTGTCGTCAGAGCTATCTAATTTAACTGTGTATACCATATGTATTTCACCTTTCTTTCTGTTTTTGGGCATACAAAAAGAGCAGTCCGAAAACTGCTCTATGTACGATCAAATTTATGTTTTATTTAGTTGTTTATCCGTTCTTAAAGTCCAAGTTTTGCTTCGATTGCTTGTAATCGAGTTTCTAGGTCTGCTTTTTCTTGTTTGGCTTGTTCAAGTTCTCTTCGTGTCTTTTGAATCATATGGGTATTTAATGCAATAAATTCTGTATAAGAAACACCATATTCCGTTTTAATATCGACTTCGACATCTTTACCAAAACGCTTTTCAATATCTTCTTGTACAAGTGGTCTGTGTGTTACGACAGCGAATTTATCGGCATCATATCCTTCGGATTCTAAAATATCCTCTGTTTTATGTGCTCCGAATCCAAAATGAGTTTTCTTACCATCGTAATCTCCGATGTAATTGAACCCTATAGGGTTCAAATTCATATAGAAATCTTCGTATTGATCAAGTGTTGTGAAGTTTTCTTTAAGATTTTCATCTGAAGTAGAAATTCCATGTGCTGCCCAGATAGACGAACCATAAAGTCGCAATTGTTGACTATCATCTCCTACACAGACGCCACCCCACGATGTTCCACGCGCTATTTGATATCCATGTGCCCAATAAAACGATTCACTATCTGAAGCAATAACTACAGCACCTGATGTATGTACTTCGCTTGCATATAACCAGGAACCTGCGTGGATGTCAGCATCTACCCATAAATTTCCAGTGATACTTAATAGATTTGAACCATTTGCAATAATCCTTGAAGTATAATCATCGCCGCTGTAATTGTAATGGAAATCAATAAAAGGAGTTTGTCCATAGAGTTCTATGGAACCTTGGTTACTTGCATTGAGTTGGATTTGATTAGCAGATGAGGTAAGATGTATGTCTCGCCCACTTATGATTTCGTATACTAATAAATTATTTGTTCTTAATATATTAGAACAATACACATCAGCTGTTTTTATAGTGTCACTTGATATATATGTGTAAGTATACTTTGCGTCTACATTTCGCTCGCTATACGTCCCATCTGCCTCATATGATGAAAATTCAATTGCCTCTCCTGAAAGTGTTAAATGTGAACCATAATTGTCATAAGGGATTAATGCAAAACGACTATCGCTATATTGAGATGAATGTAAGTTAATTCTTCCATTCTCTAATATAACACTTTCTACATAAGTTATGTCTCCTTTATTAGAATTATCGTTCAAATATGTATATTCAGTGTGGGTATCCATACAACATATTTTGTTTCCTAAAAATATGTTATTAAAAGCATTTGCTTTATATAGTGTTTTTGCGGAATAATTTGTATAAAACGTTTCTAACCATGTACCATCTGATTGATCTACCCCGAATGTAACTATAAAATCATTATACAGCCCCATTTTGTCAATTTTCCAATCACCAATTTTACCCTTTGTAGATATCATGCTTCCATCATAATTTACTCTAAAAGGAGCAGAATTGCTATCTTCAGCACCTGCCCAAAATGCTTGATTACCGCCGATACCAGTACACGTAGAACCGCTTCCAGTGATGAGCCATTGGTCAGTAATTTTATACTTACCGATTGTTCCGTCTTTTGCTGTAATCTCCCCACTCAGGTTCGCATTCTTGGCAATCAAATTACCATTTGAATCCCAGCTTAAATTAGGACTCTTAAAGCTACCATCACTCAGATTCAAAAATGATCCTTGCGTACCGCCAGAAGATATGTAGTTACGGGATTTAATAGCATCTGTTGCGATTTTATTTGCAGTGATAGAACCGTCTACGATCAATTTCCCAGTTGTGGCTTTTCTAACTTGCGGGTCACGAATCTTTAACGTACCAGAAAATGTATTTCTTTTTCCATCAGTTTGTAAGACAACCCTAAAAAATCTTGCGTCAGCTGGCAATGTTTCAACTAAACTAATATGTGTAACTGTTCCGTCTGATGTAGCCGTTACACCTTTTGATCTCGTATATGAAATAATTTCTTTGGTACCGTTAGCAGCAAATATCATAATTCCAGACGTTAAATAAGAAGTGCCAGTATCAGAAGCGTTAACTTTGCCTTTCACAGTGGTGGATAAATCATATTCTACATATAATTTTTGACTGCCTTCACATGTAAACCATTGAGAAATATCCTTATCTCTGTCTATCGGACTAGCAGTAAACCAAACTCCTTTTGTATCATCTGTAGCTGTAAAACCATAAGAAGATGCGGTGTCTTTATTTAACTGGCAATAATTCGTAAAATCTCCAACAGCAATCTTGCTAGCAGTAATAGTATTTGCTTTAATCCATCCACCATTGATCTGCGTTGTATCGCTTACTGCCCCATCTGTCCATTTTTTAACCATTGAGTTAAGGCTCGTTGTTGATGAACCATTATTAGTTACCCAGTTAACTGCATTAGAAGAGTAGTTTTTAGCATCTGTTAAAGCTTGACTTGCTTTATTAGTTGCATCTTGAGAAACATCTTCAGGAGCAGGGGTCCAATCGGTGGCTTTGTTTCCTGCTTCAATCTTATATCTTCGTGTTTTGCATTCTATTGCAGTAACTCTTATATACTTTGTATTGCTTTTCAGTTCTATAATAACGCTACTTTTTTGCCTTGGATTATAATCAATAGTACTTATACAGTTTTTATCAGCGTCATACTCACAATATCTTCCTGAATTATTAGTGTTTGTAAAATCTTCATATAGAGTAATTGTGATATATTTATTTCCTGAAACATCTATCCAATCACTAGTTTGATCTCCACCGCCAGAATTAATAAAACTTCCTTTACCATCTGTAGTCAAATAGCCTTGTGTGATGTTTTTTTGAACTAATAAGTTCCTACCACCAATTTCTAAACCATCGACTTTACTCTGTGCTACTTTCCCAATCTCATTTTTGGCATCGCTGCTTAAACTCTCAAAAGTAACTTTCCCTTTCAAATTTATTTTATTAGCAACAATATTCAAAAAATCATCTGTAAGCACCATGCTAGATGATTTATCTCCACCCTTAACAATCCATTCAAATTTATTAGCGGTCTGATTAGCAATAGTTTCTACATTTACGATCTTTCCATTTACATCTTCAGGTGCTAATGTGAATGGTGTAGCAGAAGTACCACGCTCAATCTTTAGACAGATTTGTGAAATGTCGGAAGGTGTGATTACTGACTCGTCTTTATACCTTACAATTACAGCAATGTATTTAGCATCTTTTACATCAACAATTCTTGGAAAATCACTCCAAGCTGTGCTAACATAGCTGGATCCTAACCATTTTTTGTTAACGTCAAAAGCAGTGATCCAATGTTGAATTGGCTTTTTAGATTGGTTGCTATAGGCATTTGAGATTGTAATTGTCCCAGATACAGGAACTAATTCTTTGACACGTATTCTTGTAGTCATAGAGGACTTATTAGTAGCATAATCACAACCTACATTTGTTTTACTGTCCATAAAACTTCCCTGTTCCCAATTCGCAGGCAAGTTACTAACTAGATTCTGACCGTTAATTTCATCGTCTTCAGGGGCTGGTGTCCAATCTGTCGCTTTGTTGCCTTTTTCGAGCTTTAACTCTGTGAAATATACATTATAAGCAGTTGAAGTATCTGACACACCTACCATTAAATTTAATTTAGAACAATTGGCTCCTGATGCAGTTGTTGTCCATGTATAAACATCATCTGCTGTTCCTACGGTGAATGTATGCCATGTTTGATCAATGATTATATTACTACTGTTCATCCAATGTATGCCAATAGTAAATATTTGATTAGCAGCGCCACCTTTAATTCTTGCACTAAATGTAATATTATCTCCAGTTTTAATAGAACCACTTTCTGTCCATTGATTGAAACCTTGATAGTTTTGTTTATTCCCTACAATATGTGCCCAAACCTTATTATTCGATGTAACTAATTCTCTAGTAGCAGGTGCTCCCCAATCAGTCCAACTTTTTCTGTCATTTTTAAAAGCACTATTTAGTAATAAATTCCTACCACCAATCTCAAGTCCATTAAAATCACTTTTAGTCGTATAAGTCTCGCCAACTCTAGTCTCAATACCATCGACTTTCTTTTTCCATGTAGAATAATTGCTCACAAACTCATCAATTTTTCCAGAACCACCAACAGTGCTCATAACTTTTTGTACACTACCGCTAATACCCTCAATATTAGTCGTGTTTTCCACCAACTGATTCGTAATATGTGACTGCCTAGCAACAGGAGTACCATAATAACAGTTCATTAATTGACATTCTGACAGAGCAGAAATAGCATCTTTAAAGAAAAACCATTCATTCCCTGTTGTTTCTTGCATAACAAATTCAATACAGTTCCAACCTTCTATAAATGTACAACTAAAATCTCTTCCTGTGTTATTACTATCAAGTCGTACCGTCCCTTTATCTGAAATAATTAATTTTCCATTAACGTATATTGAACAAGAACTACTATGTGCCCACTTTGTCGAAAACGTCTTTTTAGCAGACATTCTAACAAAAGTTAAACCATAGCCAATATAATTATTTTCATAATCTAAAAGCGTCCACTTGTTATCATCAAATACCAAAGTGCGACTAGGTGTAAGATTCTTATTTCTTATAAAAACACCAATATCATATTTATTCTGATCCTCTGGCTTGTCCGCAAATAAACTCTTAGGATAAATCTCATATCTCCACTTATTTAACCCCTCATTTGCTTTAGATAAATCGCCCTTAACAAGTTTTAAATCGGTTTCATAAGTAGTCTTAGAAACTTTGTCCTGAATGGATTTTGTGTTAGTATCTACCTTGCTGCTTACATTTTCGATACTGTTTTTTGTAGATAAAATAGCTGTTTGAACATCTTCGGGAGATACCGTATAATCAGTTGGCTTATTGCCTCTTTCAAGCTTAATATTTGCTAAATAAATATCTTTGCTGGCTTCAACTGCCCAGAATGTTAACGATCCTGCGGCTGATGCTTTGTATGTTGTAGTATATCTTTGCCATGACGTTGTAAGAGAATAATTACACGGATTAGCACCACCTGCAACATTGCTTTGTACTTGCGTGTTAGCAGATGCTTTGGCATAGAAAGACAATGTATATATGGTGTCCTTTACGTGGCTGAAATTATCACTTGCACTAGCAATTAATCTATGATTACCATCACCAACAACACTAGAAGAAAATTTAATATGATGTCCATATGTAGAATCTGTTTCAACTGTACATGTAATACCAATAGTTTCCCATCTGTGAACACCATCAGCAAAATTAGAGTTCTTAATTAAGTTAACTCCACCAATCTCAATATCCGTAACATCATACAATTTAGCAATACTACAAGTGTCATAAAAACTCCTATCACTCGCAACAGCTCTAAAAGTAACCATAGTCACTTTATCCGTAAACAATCCACTCGTCTTAGCAATAGTCAGGTTCTTATTAGTATCGACACTTAATCCGCTTTGACCACTCACGACATCTGCAAAACTAACTCCACCATCAATACTGTATTGCCATTTGCCAAATGTAATATCTCCTTGTAGAGTAGGAGTAATAGTGATCTGGTTAGGAGCAAATGTGTTTCCACCATCAGTTGATTTAAAGATTTGCGCAGAAGGAGTGATAGTGATTGATTTGGCAAGTGTTTCTTCGTAGGTTGTACACCAAGGAGATGCTTTATCGCCTTCTTCGACTTTAGGAGACGAAATATAAAAGATATCCCCGACTGCCAATTTATTACCATAGTAAAAAGAAATAGCAGAACCACTAAATGTAGTGGTGACATCTTTGTTTGCAACACCTGTAATGATATATTGTTGCCATTCTGTAGACAATTTTGGCATACTTATGTTGACTTTTTTATCTAAAAACTCAACATTCATTACACCGATGTCTTTGGCGGAACTACACTTACACCATGCGGAGACGGTATAAGTGTTTCCCTTTTTTATAGCTTCTTTTTTAAGATACTTTCCTTGAATATATATACCGTTACCAACTGTAGTAATAGTACTTTTCAAAACATTCTTACTCGGAGTAGATGCATCACTAATAAATTCTTGAGTGTCTATATAACCTCCTACCTTACCATAAGACATTTGGCTAAGGTCTCCAGAATACTTTAATAAATTCCAATGGAATCCTGCACCATCCTGCCCGTCAGCCCCTGTCTCACCTTTATCCCCATACGCACCAATAATAGTAGGAGTTGTAATAGGTTCACTTGTGCCATCTGTATACTTGGTCTGTGAACAATTCCATAAATATTTTTTATCCGCAGTGAGTTTTTGAGTTGTAATATCTGTACTCCATCCAGAAGTAGAAGAAGTTACTCCAGTGGCTTGAGATGTTGCTAGGTAGTATTGAACTATTTGTGCAATACCTTTACCTTCAATGTCTGATTGAGATGGACTCCAAGGGGTGGCAGAGATGCCTTTCTCCAGTTTAAGATTTTTGATATATAAATCAGATTGTAGATTCCCATGTATTGCTAACCAGATATGCCTTTTAGTTAAATTAGAAGGTGTTGTTGTAGAAACAGAGAATCTTTGCCAATTATTAGTAGGTGTGAATGTAGCAGATTTGCCCACCACGTCATTGCCGTACCATAAATTATCACCCATACGGATTGCAATACAAGGCTTACTACTAGTAGATCCTTTGATGTCGCAACTAAAAGAAATAGATTCTCCATCATCAATTCCCAAATCTTTATAATTGTCAAAACGAATTACGATACCATTATTAGCATTTCCTGACGAAGGTGTTACAATATGATATCCTTCATCGGTATATTGGTATGTGATTACGGAGTTACAAGGTTCGATATATTGACATACGATTTTCTCCCCTATCATAGAAGAATGACTTAACATATTCCAAGCAAAACTATCGCCATCTGTACCTTTAACACCTTGAATACCCTGTTTCCCACAACTCCAAGAAAATTGCTTCTTAACTGTCTGCCCATCAAGTGTAATAGGAATCTCGATTACTCCCGTATCAGCTCCGATAGTAGCACCGGCACTAACACTAAACGTAACCCTTTTATTATTCTTACTGACAGTAATCCCACTACCAGAAGTGATATTCCCAATTGTGTAATCAGTCCTCTCCTGACTACCACGAATAACAATAATGTCTGTATAGTAACTTTGTGCGGAAGTTACTTTTCTATTTGAATCTGTGGCAAATTGCTGTGCTTCGTTTGTTAACATGACTGTAAATGGTTCTGTCATATTAGCAACAGTAATTTCACCATAGCCTAAAGTTTTACCCATTCAAATACTTCCTCCTTAACGATAATTAGGCGTACATTAAAAAAGACAATAATGCACGCCCTGACATTATTGTCTATTCACTATCATCAACGACTTCACAACCGAAAATCATTTTCCCATTTACAACAGATGAATCTAAGAAAATTGCTTTTCCAGATGCATAATTAGAAGCTGTGTCCAATTCCACTCCTTTTTTATCTCTTCGAGTCCAGTTGTAAGTATATTTTGGAAGATCGTTACCAGTAGCTGCTGACCAAGCTGTTCCATTATATTTCATTAAAGTAACTGTTTTAGCAGAAGCATCTACCTTATAATAAAAATCCCCACTCGCAGGTTTTGTAGGAGCAGAAGTAGAGAATGTTGTAGATTTCAATGTATCAATTTCTTTTCCGTTTCTTGTAACGATTACATATAAAGCACCTGCACCCTGTCCGTTAATCAACTGATCTCCTAAAGAACTCAATACATTAATTGAACATGGATCACTCTGATCAATAACACTGACATATGCAGAATATGTCTTACCACCATAAACAGCATTGCATCTGAACGAAGCAACAGAATCTACCATGCTAGGCGTTACTGTTAAATTCGCAGATGTAGCACTTGCGATATTTTGGTAAGATCCGCTAACATATTTACTCCATTGATATGTAACGCCAGAAGTAACAGTAGTTGTACCATTTGTTAATGTTGTTTGTAATAAAACCGTGTTCTCGCCATTGATAATATGATTTCCATTAGGCGCATAAGCCTGAAATAATATAGCATTTACACCATTCGTAGCTTTCGTATTTTTGCTCCAATTAAATTTATGCGTAGCTGTTAATCCTTCTGCAACTATAGAAATAGTAATATCTCCTGACATTGCACTTGCTAAGCTTGCACCAGCAGCAACAGCTAAGATAATTGATCCTTCAGCAGAAGCAGTTGCATCTGTATTGGATTTTACAGTTACTCCACTTGGCAATGTACCTACAGTAGCCTTACCTGCAATTCTTGTTGTTCCTTTGTAACAAGAATATGGAATTGTAATATCTTTAGCAGCACTGGCAGTTCCATTAGCATTACAAGGAATTACTTCGCTATAATTTCCAAGAACTGTACTTACAGCAGAAGTACCGTTTTTACCATCCTCACCATTCTTACCATCAGAAATAATCGCTACAGTCTGAGTATCCAATAATGTAGTTGTACCACCAGAAGCATACAATTCTGCTTTGATTGTTTTAATACCTGTGCTAGAAGGTGTATAGTCAACACTGCTTTGATCAGAACTTGATGTGTATTTAACTGTATATGTATTTCCGTCTGTGCTTTCAGAGATTTTAAATCTACCAGAGTAGGCTGTTGCAGCTGTAGTGTTTCCAATTCTCTTATAGGCACTGAACTTAGCCTGTGTTGGACTAAATACATTAGAAGCATTTAGTTTAAGAATATTACTTTCAGCTGTTACCTGATAAATAGTCGCATCACTACCTGATCTGTCTTTATTTAAAGAAAATCTTTTTGTGATATTTGCCTGACCTGATTTAGTACATACAAATTCAACATAGCCAGAATCAACAGTAATTCCTGTAACAGTATATTTTCTTGTGTCTCCATCCCATGTACCTGTGATACCATTGCTTGGAGTAGCTTTGATAGTCCAGTTTGCTGAATCATCAACTCCACCTTTATAGATAGTAATTGTAGTATCAGCACCTGTAAGAGATGAACTATATAATCCACCATTGGCGTTACAAGGCACAGACTGTGTATCATTACTTAATACACAACTATAAACATCCTTACCTGTCGCTCCGTCTCTTAACTTAACAATCTGATGAATATCATAAACATTATCATCATTCGTAAGTAATTTAATAACTGCCACATCATTTACAAACACTGCATCATTGTGATTTACAGTAAGAGTAGTAGTTGTGCCAGCGCTAGGGTAGGCAGCGAATGTTCCATCTGATTTTTTATACTGCCATTGTTTTACAGAAGTATTTGTTAACACAGCAGTTAATGTAATAGAAGAAGCAGAAGTAATTGCTCCATCTCCATTGTATTTAAATGTTGTATCTCCAGTAATGCTACAGTCGGATAATTCAGTAGCTTGTTTCACCAGAGTAAAGGACATCTGACATCTTGTTTCTGCTTTAATTTGTGTATCTGGATCAGTATAAACGATACTACAAATATAAGTGATCATTTCTGAACTATTAGGCACTAACATACTTTTGCTAACACTTAACACTCCACTGGATACACTTTCTCCTGTGACAATATTTGTAGATGCTGCTGATCCAACTTTTCTCTGCCAAGTAATGCTTAGCCCAGTCTGAGTTAATGACACCTGTTTATTATCAATAAAAATGACTGGCGTAAGTACCAATTTACTTGCTGACCAGTCAGGATTATATTTTGTAGTTGCATTGGGATCGTATGATACAAAATTTGGTTGGTTCGATGTCACATATGCTTGTATCTGCTTCCCATCTGTTAGGTCTGTAATTGTAATCTCGCCATAGGCAAGCACTTTTCCCATATAATTTTCCTCCTTAATTTAAAGTAGTTGCCAATGTTTCTCCATCAACAACAAAAGAGCAACCAAAAGTCGCTCCATTCATAATATCTTGTTTATTTACAACAACACTTTTCATACCAGAGTGCTGTTCGTTCCAATAAGTATCTCCATCTAAATCAGATGATTTTCTACACCATTCAAAGTGATTTTCTGACCATTCGCTTGTTACATCTGTACCATTTTTTGTCAATGTGATACTCAATGTAGATGTTCCGTCCACACCAAGCCTTGCTCCTGTAGAAGAAGTAAGAATGATATTATAACCCATCTCATTCATTTGAGAATCAAAATCGTCCAATGTACTATTTACACTATTCTTAAAAGTTGTGTACTCAACTCCCCACAAACCGCCTTTGCCATCATAAATCTGTTCAATATTAATTCCACCTTGCTCATTTGCCTCAACGATAGGAAAATTTAATTTATCTTTAGAAATGGATTGATCTCCAAGCATATTGTTCACAATCAATCCATCAGCAATCGCATCCTTAGTGATACCTTGACTTGTCATAACTGTTACGCCTTTATTGTCTTTGATGATAATGCTTGGATTCTTGTTCGTATCATAACCAATTTGGATTCCAACATTCCCTTCGGTATCTAAAAACTGCATAGCTGAGCCGTTCATGATAAAGTTGCCATTCTCTGATAAGATACGCATTGTATCAGAAATTGTAATATCGCCTGCGGCTAAGTCACCGATCGTCATTTTCCCTGCAATACCATTTATGATCCATGCAGAGTCAAACTTAGCATTTGCTGAGGATAGGTTGAATACGATACCTGTTTCTGTAGAAGAAGTACCGATGATTGCACTTTTAATGTTTGCTACTTCAGTTGTTAAATTCTTAAACTCACCAACATTAGCAATAACAACTCTTGCGTTGATATAATCGGCATCAATATACTTAGAAAAGAATTTCTCAAACTCAGCTTCTGTACCAACAATTTTCTTTACATTTGTTTGGTTTGCTGTAATATTTAAAACACTGTTAGGCTGACTGTTGATATACTCAACCATATTCCCAACAGCATTACCAAAGCCAACAGATGTAGTTAACTGTCCTGTGATTGCCTTAAGAAGCTCTGGAGTAAGAATTGCATTGATACTTTCATCAACTCCAGTGTAAGTAGCAGAAGTGATAGAGTTACGATTTGTTTTTGTAGAAGAATTCAATAAAAATACTTCATCGTCTCTTTTAGACTGAGACTTAATCATATTCGTAAATGATATTTCAAACTTTTCAGATGGATCTTTTGGATTGAAACTAAAAGTATACAACCTGAACTTTTCTAACTTTCCATGTCCACCAAATTCATTTCCATCATCAATTTCTAACCATATGTAATCCCCAAGAACTAATTGATTAAGGTAAGGAGAAAAGTCCTCATCACACAATAAATTTTCTATCTGTGGAGAATAAATATACTGTGGTTGACTTTGAGAAGAAAGTTCTTTAACAGCAGCCTGATACAATTCCTCAGCTCTATCTACATAAGTTTCAATATCATCCAAAGTTGTGATCAGATAATTCTCATTTGTATAATCTGTAGTCATATACAGTTTAAAAATAGCGATACCATCTGAATTTAAATTTCCATCATCATCTATAAATCCAAAATTCTTATTTTTCTTTAGACTACAGTCATCATACACCTCAGTTCTTTTATCAAGCCATTCTTGTACTTTATCACTGGCTGTTTTATATTCATTCTCTCGTTCTTCAAGAGCAGCTTGAGCAGCATCACGTTTTTGCACATAGTCTGTATATTCTTTATAGTAATCTGTTTTATTATCAGAAACATCATATGGTTTGTCATATCCTTCTTTTACAAGAGTGTCAATAGAATTCTGATACATCTTGATACGAACTTTCAGCTCGTCAACACCAAACAATTCCCATGTAGTTTCCCATTTATCAATTGGCTTAACTTTATCATCATCTTGCTTAGGGATATTAGCTATTGCGATCTTAATATTTGGAATAACATTGTCCACATAAGCGGTATAAGAATACCAACACATATCTTTGATCATTTGAGCTTTCAGATCATCTCCAGTTAAGATCGTTTCATATGTTCCATCTTCTTTCTTGATCGGCTTGCCATCTGCATCCCTTTTTGCATAACCATATTCTTTCAAGATAAAATTCACAGCATCTATATAGATTTCTAACTGCTTTTGAAGCTCATCTTCTTTAAATGTGTCCCAATCAGTTTGTAAACCATCATTCGGTACACGGTTCTTGATTTCATCAGCAATTTTCTTATATTTGCCCCACATTCTAGTAAGATAAGAATAATACTCTCTACGAGTCATTCCTTTTGTGGTTTCATCATCAAGAGTATAAGTTACTTTTTCATTCTTGGTGCTATCCCAATGTGTTCCTCTATATTTCAAATAAGCTTCATATTTGTCAATCAGATCCTTAGAAACCAATGGCTCTTTAAGAACATATGATAAATTGTCAATGGTAATTTCACCAAAGTTTACATATTTAATATCAAGATTCTCTCCACCGGCCACGTTAAACTGTGTATAGACATCATTTGTTGCACCGGTTACACTTAAAGAATCAATATAGTTTGTTGTGCTTAGAGAAATACCTGTATCTTTACCAAGTTGACTGATATGATAACAATTGATCTTCCTATTTAATATGTCAAATGTGAACACGCATCTATAAGCCTGTGCTACTTTCTGAGTTAAGAAAGCATAAACATTAATAGACTCTTCTTCAAATGTACCTCTTACGAAGAACCATTCGTCTTCTCCGTTCTCATTTTGTCTCTTATAAGGAATAAGCCATTTGGTATTTCCCTCTTCATCAATGTAAGATTCATCGACATGTCCAACAGACCACCCCGGCAATTTTTCAAGGACTAAATCTAATAAACTTAACTGACGATTATCAGGATCATATAAAGCAACATACCGCTTTAAGATTTTATTGCCTGTCAATTTGTCCTCGATAACATTCCCATCAGCAGTGTATTCCTTACTTCCCGTTTTTCCTGTATTAATATAGAAGGAAATCAAATCCTTGTTCTCAAGTTCCACATCGCAAGACTCAGCTTTAATCGTCTTCATCTCTGAATAGCCATCAAACTGAACACTAGGAACTTCAGTGATTACAAAGTATCCAATTCCATCTATACAAACTTCCATTCCTTTTTCCAGATATCCGTACCCATTTGATAAGACAAAATTTGCATCATTATTAACATCAATATACTTTTCTACACTAAAACTTAATTCCCATCTATCATTAAGAGTAGCAGTGAGAGAAGTAGTAGAAGTGTCAATGCTATTTAAGGCGCAAATTGCCTTGCCTTCTGGATTTACCAGATAAAAATCATAAGGTTCTGTATGATTGAAAATGTCTTTTATAAATTCCAATTCACTCTCACGCCTCCTTTCTGAATTTAAAAAGCTCCAACCTTCTTAGGTTCGAGCCACTTGATTTTTATTTTGCAACGACCTGTAATTTCAATCTGGTTTTCTCCTGGAACAAGTCGCAACCAATATAATTTTTGTACAGTGTCCATCTTGAACACATTTGATAATACAATTCCTTTTCCATTCAGCTTAATAACTTGATGCTGACAATTAATCTCATAGTTACCTTTTGTGTCCCATAAATGCATCGTGCTGTTATTATCTGAATGATTTGTAATTTGAAGATCAGTCCAAAGCTCAGGACTTTCAACTTCAATAATAGGGTAAACATATTCTTCCAGCTCATCTGATCCACAATCAAGAACTAAAGATCCATTATGATTAGGTGTTTCTAGTTTGTTTGTTAGATCAAATAAATTGCTTTCTTTTTCTACAAATCCATATGGTGCATTACACTCAAAGTTAATCTTTAAGCCAGCAATTCCTCCAGCAAGAGCAGGAGCAACCTTAGTAACAATGGCATAGAAAATAACATCATTCTTGCTACCATCGCAGCCATAAAACTCTAATTTTCTATAGCTCTTAGGACTTGTTAACCATCTAGTAATTTCAGATACTTCATTCTCAGTAAATCGTTTCTGATCCTCATGAAGAAGAGTAATCTGAAATCCAAGTTTTCCCGAATATTTTGTATTATAAGCATGATAGATATTACGGTTCATAGTAGTTGAACCGTTTACGATCTCTCTATCAAGACCGAATGAATCTTCAGATTTATCAAGATATCCGATGACCATTTTATGTGAAAAGTCCGATAGACTTTTATTGTTGTAAGTAAAACTTACTGCATTTGAATACATAAAGTCTCCTTTCTAAAAAATTATCCTGTAAGATGTACATTCTTAAAAATAACCTTTACTTTTGGAAGTTATTGTCATATAATAAATTGTCGTATTTTATACGATGTCTGAAGGGTATGTGGTAGAAAGCAGGTAATGACATGAGACGAATCATACTCGATATCGTTGCAATCGCAAGTGGAATTTCCACTGTTGCAATGTTGGTACTTATGTTAATTAGATACTAAGAAATACATAAGATTAAATTTTTTTGGCATACGTTTCTGTATTGTTTATACAAGATTTACACAACATTTATTGCCCATTTGTTGCGCCGGATAAAAAAATACAAAATCCATATATTAATTTAGACGTAAACCATACAAAAACAAGTGCTATATAAAATAATTGAATATTAACATATAATGTGATATGATTATTTTATCGAGTATGAGTTAGTAACATAAGTTGCTTTCTAACAATTTTGTAAGAATGGGCATCTTACAGGAGTTAAAAGGATGATTAAAAGGAGAATTGGAATTATACCAAAAAATCTAGCCTGTAACAAGGTTTAATCATCACTCACAAAAAGGCACTCACTAATTACAGTGGGTGTCTTTTGCTATACTTTTATAATAAATTTCCATCCCTCTTAGAAGCAATTTCTTCCCTGATGTACATAGACTTCATTTCAGGAGTCAGCTCATCAAAAGGAGTTAATCCTTCATCATCCATATAATTCATCAGAGCTCCCAACGAAATTGAATACAAACTATTCTTGCATTTCATTCGCACAACTCCGATTAATAAAATTCCAATAATAAGTAATAATAATAAATTAATTTCCATTTGATTTTCCTTTCATTGAAAAAGAGCCCATGTTTTCACACAGGCTCTACATTATTTACCGATCGTAGGCTTACGACCAATTTTGTGATATTCTTTTAGTTTATTAGCTTGCTCTTGATCATAAACCTGTTTTGCAACAACCTTAAGATCATTCAGAACACTCTTATCAACCATGCCTCCAGATTCTACTTTGATCAATGCATCATAGTAAGAAGAGAAGTCTCCAGTACCAGTCATAATATCTTTTGTCTTAGAGGCTTTAACAACTGATTCAGAAATCTTAACAGCTTGTTTCAGCACATCAGATGTTTCTGGCTTCAGTAAGATTTCATCTCTGCGGACAGTAGCAATACCATGATCATGATTCGTTTGAATGGTAGAGTTGAGTTTTGAAATAGGGATGACATCAGAAATGACACCACCATTTCTAACTCCTGCATTCTTTAATGCTGTAAGAATTTTACTTGACTGAGCTTTAGAGTATTTTCCGTCTTTACCCTTATAAAACTCTTTCCCTTTTTTAGAATTTTTAGTAGTAATTACTCCTAACTTCTTTCCAAGGGCTTCCATACCTTTTGGATTGTTTACGACATCATAACCATGATTAGCTAAATAATTGTTTAAAGGAGACCAACTCTTAAGCTGAGCTTCAGTGTAAGCAGCCCCCGTATGGAAATTTAATCCTAATGATTTAGCTTTCTTTTGACTTGCAGATAGTTGGATTACAACAGTGAAATTCACAGAAATTCCATTAGCAGATTTACACACTGGAGTAACCGTTCCTTCGTGATCTCCTTTTGTAGCCGTAATTGTACATGAGGCTCCTGAAGGAGACATTGTTATGTAGCCTAGGCTGTTAGGATACCAGCTATAAGATTGACCGGCACCATCTGGAGGAGTAACATTAGAAACACTAACTGTTTTACTTTCTCCAGGAGCTAATGTAATAGATGCAGGGCTAATACTAAAAGATATCAGATTGTGTTCTTGTTGTTCAGGAGTTTTCATAGAACCACTAGCAGCACTAGCGTTCCCTGTTTCGACTTTTGAAGAATCAACTTTAGAACCACTAATTCCTGTATTACCATTCACAGATGTGTCTGGATTTGCAACATTATTAGTCACAGAGCTGTTCTTGTTCTGAGTATCCTTTGCGTTCTGTTCAGGTGTCTTGCCATTAGCAGAACTATTGTATTCAGAATGATATAACTCACTTAGACCATTAATAAGTCCAGAATTAATAGCGGTATCATTGATCTTCTTAAAGACATCAGAATAAGAATCTCCAACCTGTTTTAAGAACTTGCTAATAAGCTTAGATTGTTCATCCAGAGAACCGCTTAAAGATTTAAGCTGTTTATCCAAAGACTCTTGTAATTTTTCAGTCAGATCATCGTATCCTTGGGATTCCATAGAATATTGATGTTCTTTCTTAGTATCGTCCAATTGTTCCTGAGCATCGGCAATCTGAGCGTCTAATTTTGCTCTTTGCGCTTTCGCAGCTTCACCTTCGACACCCTCTAAAGCAGCACGCTGGGCCTCAAGAGCTTGTAGATCTTTGGTCTGACTCTTGATGTTTTTGTCATAATCATAATATTCTTTCTTACAATTTAAAGCCTCTTTGCGCTTATCAATAACTTTAACCAGAGCATCAACTTCAGCTTGCATCGTTGTCTTACCAAGTTCTACAATTTGATTCTTATAGTCGTTGGTGTTTGTTGCAGCCTCACGAAGTTGTTTATTGATTTCAGCTAACTTACTTTCAAAAGCAGAATCTCCAATTTGATGACCGTCATGTAATTTATATAGGGCATTTCTTTGTTCCATAAGATCAGCCATAGTTTCCTGACCTTGACGAACATTATCACTCAAAAGAGCAATTTTAGCCAACCCATCATTCGTAATCTTACCCGTGTCAGGATCATTTAAGTAGTCCTGATTCAACATATTCATGAGATCGTTATTTTCATCGATACGAGTATTCCTCTTATCAATCTTACGATTACTTTCATCAAGAGGGATCATAATAGCTTCCTGACGTAACTGTTCATTCTTTTCTTCTAAAGAATAATTCTCTTCACGTCTTGAATACCAGTCATCATAAAGCTCTTTGTATCTTTCAGAATCCTTGGAAACCTTATTCATCAGCTCCTGATCAGTTTTCATGATCTCAGCATTGACAGCAGCCCTATCATTGTTTCTAGCAATCTGATCAGTTTTTGACTGCTTAGTAGCATAGTCTCCATGAGCTTCAGCCATAGAAGCAGTATGTTCTAAGGCAGTAGCAGCATGTTCAGCTTCGTCTGCAAGTCTTGTCAACCTATCAAATTTAACCTGATCAATTTCTTTTCTCGCATTTGCAATAGCAGTATCAGTATCAGCAATATTATTCCTAAAAGTTTGAATCTGGGCTTCATATGTGTTCTTTTGTTCATCTGTTAAGATTCCCTTTTTCTTAGCCTTATCATATTCTGCCTGATATTTATTCAATTCTTGTTGCTGAATATTTCTCTGATTTTGATATTGTCGAATCTGATTGTTTAGATTAGCTGTTTTATTATCAAAAGTATCTGTCCCTTGAGCAATATTAAGATCATTGATCTTTTGATAGTTCTCTAGGATAGCAGACGTTTTAGATGCCATAGCATCATAATAACTAACAACCTTTTCAAGCTTGGTTTGTACCAGTTCTTGTTGTTGTTTCGTAAGCTCCTCAACTTGCTGTTTGCATTGTTTAGCTTTATCATACCAGTTCTTATACTCTTCAACAGCGCTACGAATTTTATCATTGCTAATAGTTTTGATATCAATAGACCCGTTGCGTACTTTTTTGAAATAAGATTTTAGAACTTTTTGATTCTTAGCTTTTGAAGCATTTTTTGTTTTAGGAGCTTTCTTAACTGCTTGTTTTTCAAAGCTTTCATAGAATTTCTTATATTTCTTATAACCTTGGGTATTAGCAGTGATAGAAGAACCAACACTCTTTAAAGCTTTGTCATAATCATCAACAGCAGAAGTAAGACTATGAACATTTTCTGCTTTAGCTGTCCAAAGATCAGTAGCAGCAGTAAGATTTTCAATCTTTACTTCAATGAAGTCAAAGGCTTTACCTATCTTATTAAGATAATTTTCAAGAGCTGATTTCTTAGATTTAGATTTGGTTTTCTTCTTACCGCTTCCAGAGCCAGACTTACCAGATCCTGAACTTCCAGAACCGGTTTTAGATTTACCAGAAGAAGAAGTAGTTTTCTTCTTTTTACCTGTAGTAGTTTTGCTACCATTAAATTTAATTTTAATTCCAGCAGAGTTAGCATGAGCAGATCCATGAGCAAATGCTCCTTCACCACCAACAATCTTAGCTCTACTTCCTGTCTTTCCTTTGTTTAGGAGTTCCTTTGTTTGTAGGTGATTAAATACTATATCACCACGTTTGAGGTTCACAAATTCTGGGCCTTGAGACCCTACTGTAAACCATCTGTTACCACGTCAATTATGTTTTCATCGGTTCGCAACACCGACAAGAGTTTTCACTCCTCATGTTTTCACATGAGTTCAGACTATATCTTTTACCTGATTTTATTAAAATTGTGTATGAAAAAAGAGCAGAAGTAATTTTACTTTTGCTCTTTCGATAAATGTATTTATTCAGTTGTATTGTCCAATATATCTTGTGAATCTGCAACAGTTATGTCAGTAACCTTAAGATCATCAAATTTTAATCCTAGTATAGTATCACTTTTTTTAAATATTTGCTGAACAGCAAAGTCATCCATATCATCTGCGATATAAGATTTTGTGACTTTACCATCTTTAAAAGCAATTAATACATCTTCTGTATAATCATCCATTTTTAAATCGTCAATACCCAAATCATCAAGCACGTCCACGGCCAGATCTCCCAATTTGATGTTGCACAAAGTGGCTTTTTTGCCCTTGTCTACATTAATCCAACTAACTTTATTAGAGCTATTGTATCTTAATGCTATATATGATTTATCGACACAGATTAGAGAACCACCTTTTATTTCAATACAATCTTTACCATATTTACGTTTTACAGATTTGCTAGATTCTCCCAAATAAACACTTTTACCATCAAGACTAGCAGAATATTGGTGATTCGGTAAAATACTCTTAACAACAAATCCAATTAATAGTATTAAAACACATAAGACAACTACCGATACCTTTTTGTGATTCTTAAGGAAAGACTTGTTGAATTTAAAATCTTTCTTTAAAGAAGCAGCTTGATCAGATATATTCTTAATGTTTTTTTCGATTTCCGCATGACGTTTTTCATTTTTCTCTTTTCTTTCGATGTCTTCATAATACTTTTTAATGTTAAACCCACACTGTGGACAAGCAGTAGCAGTAGATGATACGTTTTCTTTTCCACATTCAGGACATTTTACTAAAGCCATAGTTTTTCTCCTTCTAAAATTCCTTTGTAACTGGTTTTGTGAATGGTGTTTCACTTTCATAACAATCATATTGATAAGGGCCTGTTTTGTTAGAAAAGCTATATGATACTATTTCTGCTTTTACTCCACAATCTTCAGAATTCATAGAGTCTTGAGCTCTCATGCTTTGATTAGCCTTTAAATTATCAAAATCGAAGTTTTGATCTTCTAACACAGTTCCATCCTTGTCATAAAATCTAACTAGAACACTGGCCTGATCGAAATCAAAATTTGTAAGGTTTTTTACTTTGATTGTTATTTCTTTTCCATCCCCATAAGAATCATTGGCTACTTTAAAAGAAGTTATTTTTAAAGCATCGTCAATCAGAGGAGAAGGAGTTTTGATTGATTTAACATAAGAAGATAAAGCGGTAGCCCTTTTCTTGGAAAAATTAATTTGCAATTTATCAGCTATTTTTTTAACTTGTATGGCTAATCTTTCATCATAGGCATTTAAGTTATATGCATACTTTGTTTGTGCGTTCATATAATTTTCAGAAAGAGTAGATTGCATTTGTATTATATTCATAAGGTCACTCATTAGTTTTTTTGTAGACGAATCCTTAAATATTATATCATCATCTAGGTATTTATCAAGACAGTCTGATAATTTTGCTGTGCCATCAATCCACTGTTGTTGTGCTTCATCGCTGGTTTCGGCTTCTCGTAAAGAATCTATATAGTCCCATCGGTCATTCATAGCTTTCTTTACATCATCAGCAACTTGCTTGTTTGTATATACTGTCTCAGTTTTTTTGGTTTTTTGGGGCTTTTCTTTTTTAGAGGAATTTACACATCCTCCACACGCTATCAGCAACCCAAGGGCTAATAGCATATATAAAATTTTCTTTTTCATACATTTTCCCTCCGTAATTTATTTATAAAAACAATTATACATTATTTGACATGTTTTTCATAGAGAGAATATTCGTTTATCATATTTATCAGGTAATTTATCATTTCGATTTAAACATTGCTGTACCGCCATTAGCTTGCGGCTCTACTCCTCATAAGAGGATAGTCGTTGAACCTTATCCTATTCGGATCTTGGCTGCTGATTGTCTATTGTGGCAGAAGCAGGGGATTTAACCTCGCTTCCATATAATTAATTCTTTTTACTTTCGTAGCGTTCACATCTAGGCATATTTCATCCTTCTGTTGTAGCTTAATTATCTTTAAGACTTTCCAGCAATTAGATAAATTTTCACATATGTATTACTACATAAGGTCGCATATGTGGTTTATACGACAAGTTCGTCTCCTAATTCTCCTGTAAGAGCTCGTTCATCTTGTTTTAATCCCCAATCGCCACCATTGGCGTGAGCATTACCGACAGATGATTTGAGCTTATCTGTTTTCTCTTGTAAATATTTGTTCTTTTCAGTCTGTACAACAGGATTAATTTCTGATAAATCAGAGATTTTTGTTGTTCCCATCGCAAGAGCACGGCTTCCAAGTTTCTTAATTGTCCCGTGAGCAAAAGCACCAAATTCTTCAATATCATCAAGTTCGTTATCGTACCAGTCTGTTAAATCATCGACAGTACCTTGAGCAAAAGCATTTGATCTTGGGATAAAAGATCCGTGTGCATTTGCTGTACCATGAGCATGTTGAACTTTATTCCATTTACCATCGGTTAAAGCACTTGAAACATGACTTCCTTTGCCACCCTTTTTACCACTAACTTTAGGCTTACCGTCATTATCTGTAATATCTCTACGAATATTTTCGATAATATTTTTTTGCTTGGTAGTTAAAGTAATTGTTTTATCGTGTAAACTATCACGATATTTTTTAATCGCCCAAAGAACTGCACTTGCATGATCTTTACAATATGCTGCAAATTTTTTGTCTTTAATTTTTTTAGTATCTAGTTTTTTGATTTCTGGAGTAGCGTTGTCAATAATATTGACGGGAATTTGTTTGTCTTCTGGTAGTAAAGCATTAAGCTGCTCAATAAGATCACTTTGTTTTTGAGCAAGTTCTACACCGATTTTAACTCTCTTTTCTCCAGTGGCTTTAGAAAATTCTTCAGATAATTTATCAATTTCACTTTGACTATCCTTAAGATTGAGTTTCATGTCGGCACTGATTTGAACGCCTTTTAATAAACCACCTTTACCGAAGTCCTTACCACCTGTCATATTGTAAAGAATATTATTAGCATCGCTTACCTGTTTAGTTAAGTTTTTGTTCTTTTCCTCGGTGGTCATTGACTTTTCATTGATTTTATACTGTTCTTTGAGATTGTTTAAATCAGATGTATAATCAGCAACCTTAATTGTAAATTCCAAACTCTTTTTCAGATCATCAGGAATTTCTTTTTCAGCATTTTTGAGCTTAATGAGTTTCTGACGATATTCTTCAATTTGTTCGCCTAAAAGAGTCTTACCAGAGCCTTCTTCCATTTTATCCCATTTCTTAGCCAATCTATTAAGTTTTTTTTCAGCTTTTTCATACTGTTCTGTAACAGATTTAAAATCAATCTTACCACCATAATCTTTCAAACGATTCAGTACAGCTTCAAAAGGTTCAATACCCATACCCATTGCCTTAGCAGCAGTAGCAGTATTAGTGATCTTTCCTGAATAAGTACCTTCAGCAGTTTTCTTTAAAGTACCAAAATCAGTATTAGCTTTTTGGGATTTGGCAGATAAATCATCTAAGAATTTAACCAGACCGCTATTATCTTCAGTAAAATACTTAGTAGTCTTAGCCCATGTCTTATCAAAAGTAGCAGCATCAGTCTTACCAGAAGAACTCATAACACTTGTCAATGTTTTGAAATCATCTGTTCCAATAAGTCCTTTGTCACGTTCTTTCTTTTGAGCATTGAATGCCTCACGCATTGCTAAATAAGTATCACCAGAATCAGCAGTTTCCTTAGCTTGAAGATAATCACTCCAAGTAGACTGAGATTTTGTTTGATTGATCAGTTTTAGACGTTCTTTCAACTGATCAAGACTACCAGTCCAAACCTGAGTCTTAGAATTTAAGATATCAAAGGCTTGAGACATTTCGGTAAAATCAAGACCATCTAAAAACTTAGTTGTATCTTTACTTTTACCAAGCTTGTCTTGTATACCCTTGATCATATCCTCAACATTTTTGCCATCATGAAGAATATCTCCATCTTTGCTGAATTTAAAATCAAAAGCGTCTTCAAGAGCAGCGCTTAATGTTTTACCATCAACTTTTTTACCTAAAGTTTTTGTCAGATCGTTATAAGCATCTTGGACATCTTCACTCCATTTTTTGGCTGATTTTCCACCAGTTTTGTTGGTTGTTTTAACCAGTTCATCCAAATCTTCCTGTGCTTTTTTATTCTTGGTAAACTCTTTGGTAATTTTTTGGAGATCTTTACGCTTCTTACTAATGTTATCGTCAGTTAAATCTTTTTCATTGGCATTGTCGAAGTCAATAATGTTACCAGCAATACCACTTAAGAAACTTTGTCCTTTGCTAGATAGTTTGTCATAACCATCTGAAGCTGAAACCGTATTTTGGAAATCTTCCTTATATTGTTTCGCAAGAGACTTGATCTCTTTCATCATTTTATTATATCTAGCTACATATTTAGATACATTGGCTTCAATAGCCTCAGTTGAAATAGAAGGATTGTCTTCTTTCATCTGATCAAAGATTTTGCTGTAATTGTTAGCAAATTTGCTAATATCAGCATCTTTAGTTAAATCAAGAGCTTTTTTACCACCGATAACTTTTTTTGTTGCATCTCCAAATGCTTTTCCGAAACTATCTCCAGATGAAGATGTTCTTTTATAAATCTCATCAGAAATATTTTTTCGAGTTGATTCAATATCTTTAGAAAGACTTTTATCTAATAGGCCACCAGCAGCTTTCTTCAAGCTTTCCTGATTACCTTTGTTAAGTTTATCCCAAGTAGCATCAGAAGAATAATCCTTTTGTGTGCTCTTTAATTTCTTCTCCTGAGATTCAATCGCTTTATCTATCAATCCTGATGTCTTAGCAATTGCATTTCCTTCAGCATCATAGCCAGAGATGAGAGAAGGAGTAGTATCTAAAATTTCCTTACGGATGTTTAAGAATCTCTCATAGGAAGAAGTATCTAAGCTGATGTTATTACCATATTCATCCACACCTTTAGATAAGGATTCAAACTCAGTTTTGTTTCCTTTAAGTGTAGAGATGTTACTTTTAGCATCAGATAATTTATCTTGATAGTTTGTACGAGTTTTGTCAGCAGCTTCTATTTTATCTTTATCATAGGTAGCAGCTTTTTTAATCTTTGTACCAACCCAAGAAAGTGCCATAGCACCTAATTGCATAAGAGCACTAGCAGCTAAACCAATACCAACATTAGCAGCAAAAGCACCGGCCTTGGCAGCAATACCAGAAGCTTTGATTTTTTCAAAAGCACCAGAAATTCCACCTGCAGCAGATTGAGCAATGCTACCAGATTTTTCTACAGCTTCATTAAACTTCTCAAGACCTTTTCCATAAGTATTTTTCTTATCACTAAGATCATAGTTGTTTTGTTTGGCTTGACCGTAAAGAGTACTAGCTGTATCACGACCTTTTTCAGTCTTCATTTCATTCTGAAGTCGCTTAAACATGTCCTCTTTTTCTTTGGCGGATTTACTACCAAAAATTTCAGGAACCATGCTATTACTAAAGAAATCTTGCAATCTACTTTGATCAGACTGCATATTCTCATAATTAGCCTTACGTCTTGTAGGACTAAATGCATTCAGAATAGCACTACCAATTGGAAATTCATTTTTACCAGTTTCTTTATTGTACTGTACAAGCAAACTGTTTATTCAAGGGCAGGGGAATACCCTATTTTCACACTGGTAAAATATGTATTTGACAATCACTAATGCAATATTCTATACTAATTATGTAACAAGAAATATGTATTATATCTCAAAGTAATAATACACATGGGGCTCACAATTCAGTGAGCCTTTTGTGTATCTGGATTTAACAGGAGAAGAGAGGTTCATAAAGATACCTCTTTTTTACAATTAACCTTGCAATATTTGGAAACATAAGTTATAATTAGAAACATCATAGAATAATTAGTTGCCCAATTAATTATTTTCATACAAAGGCATTCCTGGGAGGTAGGGATGCCTTTTCTCCATTTATGGGGTAACGATTCGTTCACCCATCAAATTAACTTTCTAACTGATCTTGCAGATCCTTAATCTTAGAATCTCTAAATGCAATTTTCTTTCCAGTACTACGATGATTTGTTTCTATGTATCTACGTTTCAGATTGTTTAATACATACTCTGCAGTCATTCTGTACATTGGATTTAAAGAACCAGAAGTCTCAATAATCGCTTCAAGCTTATCATCAATCATTGTTACGATTTTCTGCTTATACTCAGTTGCATTTAGTTTTCTATGGTACTCATAGCGATCTTTCTTTTTTAAATGAACGTGAACATCAATGATCTTATCAACAGTGGCTTCCAGATTTGTGTAATCAGATTCTAAAAGAACACGATCAATGTTGCGTACAGAATATTTAATTTTATCTGCATCATACTGTCTCTGAAGCTGACATTCATCTGAAACTGCTACATCATATAGATCGTTATTATCTTGCTGAAGTTGTGTGATCAACTCAATCATTCTCTCAAAAGCATCTGTGTATTTGGCTGTAAAGATCAGGGCTTTGTCTCCAGTGAATTTGTTTACCAGCATTGCAAATCCTTTACGATCAATGTAATACATAGGACGCTCTTGGTTATTTAGATCAAGATAAGAGCCGAGGGAAAAATTTCCGGCGGCTAATTCAGGGATGACTTCTATAAAATGACGAATCTTTTTCATTACGTCTGCATGGTCTTTCCCATAGGTCTCAGCCACATTGAGAGAAGTAGTGTACACGTCACCATTGATCTCTTCAAGACCAAATTCCTCATTGATTTCAGCAATTTCGCATTCAATAGTTTTCTTTGATTCTTTTAACATAATTCAAATACTCCTTTTAATATAAATTTAATTTCAAAAAGGGATCGTATTTCACGACCCCTTATCAACAACAATCTCACCAAACTTTAATCTTCAAGATCCCCAACAACTCTGTAAACAAGTTTCTGACCTTTACCAGTTACATAAGTCTGTGGAACAATCACATTGCAAATCACATGTTCGCCAACTTCAAAATATCCGTTCTCAACGTATCTCTGATATGGCATGTTGTCCCGCATCAGGATTCCATTGTTTCTCAGAATCTCAAAAAGACGATTCCTTCCAATGTCATATCCATCATTCTGTAACAGCTTAGCCATTGTGTTCATGTCGATCGTATCAGAAGAAGCAGTAACACATCTTGCAAAATCTACATCTTCTTTGGAAGCTTCAAGTTCTCCACGAAGCTCTGCGATTGTAGCTTGCTGAATTTCTAATGCTTTGAGTACAAACTCAGCTTCAGACAGATTTTTATATGGAATGTATCCACCTGTACGTCTGATCTGTGGAAGAACTTCAGATGTTACCCATCTTTTGAAACGATGTAATTTTTCAATTCTCTCTTCAATAAGGGGGTCATTTTGTGACACCCCCTTTGCTTTAGCAGGTTGCATTAAGAATAATAATGAATATAGTCCTGATTCATTAAGAACTGTGATGTTTTGCATTCCTCCAGCGGTTTGAATTTTTGCCATTGTTTTGTCAGCTTTGTCAATTCTACGCAAGCTACGCTTGTGATTTGTATCTCCAAAAGCTATGCATACATCTTTTCCAACAAACCAAGGTTCATTGTCAATCTCAATACATCTGATTGATCCAAATTCATCGTTTACGAAGTTCATGATCTGATTGTTGTTTTCTACTCCATTTTCTGCTTTTGTTAAAATTGCCATATTAAATTCTCCTTTTCTTCAGGAAGGTGCACCAAATGGCATAGAACAGATGGTGCTGATGATTTGCTTATCCTTCTATGCATATATGGCTAATTTACTACCCCCTTAAAACACCAGGTTCTATCTAGTGTTTTAAGACTCAATTAATGTGGTAAGTCTGCTAGAGTAGTATAAAAAGAGTATTAAATTATGTTAATAAGTATTTATAATATATCATATAAAATTCATTTTCCCTATGTGCAAGCATGTTTCCATGCTGATAATTTTCTAGCGGCACATTCGCATACAGTTCTGATCATCCCTTTCTGATGTCACTCGTAAGGTGAGTTAACCAGATTCCCATTATGATCGATGGACGTTCCTCTAATAATATAGAGGCTTCGCTGCGGATTCTGTGTAAATATTGATCTTATTACTATACCTTAGGAATTACCCCTTGCCCTTAATACATTACTGTACTAAGTTAGTAATCAATATCGTTTAACAGTTCCCGTACATAAATTATCAAAAAGTATTTCAGTTTCGGTTGTTTTCTAAGCAATCTCTTATTTGTATCACCATTTCGATACAAACTCGTTCTGTGTTACCACTAGATTGCTCTGGGCATTGTACATGAGGACAACTGATAATTTGCCCTACCCAGCTTTCCTTTCGCTCCTGCGACTCCTAAAGCACCCATAAAGGCTGTTCTAAGAAGCCCAGCTTTAGTTACTAAATTTGTTATTTGAGTTCCAGCATCTACAAGTCCTTTGATAAAATCAGAAGAAATAGAAGTGTTCCACATTTCTTGGAAACTTGCTGTCAGCTGATCAACTTTACCTTGGATGGAATCAAGTTGAGTTTCGTTTTCACGAAGAGCTGATCCTTCTGAGTTTTGTGTTTCGTTGTAGACTTTTTCAAGCATCTCTGGCTTCTGTAAAATACTGGCAACAATATTAGCTCTATTTTTTCCTGCAATTTTCTCTAAAATAGAAGCTTGTTTAAGGTCACCACCATCGGTAGAACCAATTTCGCTCCAGATCTTACCCAATCCAAGTAAAAATTCATATGGATTTTTATAAGATCCATCATCTTTTAATAAATCAAAGCCTTTGAAGTCGTTTGATGCTACTTTAGTTTGATTTTTAATGAGATCTCTCAACTGAGATGTGTTCTGAATGTAACCATCAACATCTTCACCTGCTTCTTGAAGCACATTCATATCAGTGCCTCGAATTCTTAAGGATACTGTTTTTAAACCAGCTCCAACGCTCTCAGGATTTTGCACGACGGAATTCCCAACTGTAGTAAGAGCAACTGACTGTTCATAATTAGCACCTGCCGCCTGTAAAGCACTAGCAGATCTCTGTAATGAACTAGCAATCTCATCTGATGAAATAGGCTCTAAGTTACCGATATTATTCAAAACATCAACAACATTTTCTACATCGTCAGCACCTTTATTGAATCCCTGCATGATAGAAATCAATGCATTAGTAGCATCATCTACTTGCTCAAATTCTGATACATTCATGAGAATACCTGTCCATTTAGACATCTTCTCAGAATCTTGTGTGTTATAACCTAATCTAGCCCAATCAGCAGTAGATTTGGTTAATTCCACAGCATCTCTACCGATATCTTTACCAGTAGCATACATATCTTTTTCGACAGTAGCATAAACATCACTCGTATCACTTGTGACTTTCTTTAACTCTGTCATTGCAGCATCCATTTCTTTGATGCTTTCAATTCCTTGTTGGAATCCTTGCCATACGACATCAATTCCACCCATAGAGATCAAGTACTTACTTAACTTAGTAACTTCCTGACCCATATCTCCAACAATTTGTCCAAACAAACTCTTATATTCAGAACGACTCTTAAGCTGTGATCTAGCAATACCAGTATCCTGATTAAAATTAATAGCATACTTTTCAAGCTTTCCATCATCTCTTGATCTTGCTTTAATATAAGCAGCCATTCCATTTCTACCCATACTGGTTTCAAGAATGTTACTGTTTACACCAGAAGCTCTAAATAATTCTTCAGCTTTAGCTTCATTGAAATCATTTAAGGATAATCCTTCTCCGATAACAGTTCCCTGATTGTTCTGGAGCTTAAATTGGTTTCTAAGTCTACCATGTTCAGTAAGCTCAGCGTTCAGTCTATTAAGCTCTCTAATATCTTCCTCAATTTCTTTATTATCAAAGAAAACATCTCCACTATGTTTTTCTTTTAAATCTCTAATTCGGTTAACTGTAGCTTCAACCTTAGTCGCAAATTCTGTTGTATATTGTTCAAGATCTTGACTAACAATGGTCTTTGATAAAGCTCTGTCAGCAGCATTTTTAACACGATCAGATTTAGGATTAGTATTCCCTAATGCTGTACCATCGTTTGCTCCACCAACATTTCCACCGGCTAAAACCTTGTTCATGTTCTTCAAGCCAGTAGCAATCTCACCAGTAAGATTAAATTTCTTATTTAAGTTATCAACCAGTCTTGTAACTTCACGAATTGAACTACCAATACCAGCAAAAGCACCTGCGATCTTAGCAGAATAAGCAGTAGACTTGTCAGCTAGATTAGCAATCTTATTTGTCATAGTCTCAATATCAGAAGCTTTCTTGTCTGTAAAAGACTGTCCTGTATTGAATTTAACTTTTAAATCAAGATTCTTTTTTAGGTCATTGATAATCTTCTCAACAGCAACCAAATCATCTAATACAGCATCAGTATTGATACTAACTTTAATAGGCTCAGAAGCTTTTTCTCTTAAAGAAGTAAGCTTGCTTTCAGCCTGTGTTAATTCTTCATCATTAACATTGATATCAATATTAGTGTCTTTACCATTAGAATCATCTTTCAACTTCTGGGTAGAACTAATAGCTTTTTCAAGATCTTCTGCATTCCCTTTGAAATTAACAGCAACATCAATATTATCCTTGGAACGTAATTCATTAATCCCCTGTAGAACAGTATCAATATTTTCTGTATTGGCTTTAAAATTAATAGCAATATCAATATTGTCTTTTGATCTTAATTCGTTAATTCCTTGTAAAACTGTATTTAACTCAGAATCATTTGCTTTAAGATTAACAACAATATCTTTGTTTTCGTAAGAAGCAATCTTTTCATCAACCTTAGCTAACGCAGATTCTAACTGAGAAGTGTCAGCAGTAACTTTTACAGAAGATTCTTTAGGATGTTCACTTTCTGTAACTTGTTCATCTTTCGTGATACTATCATTACCAGAAGAACTTACCTTATCAACTGTCCCTGATACTGATTTATCATTCAGCTTATAAATATTTTCTCTGTTTTTTTCTAACCAATCACGACTGGTTTTTGACCAATCATCCTTAATAGAAGCACCATCTTTTGCTTTAATTTCTTTATATTTGTCAATGGTTTTAACAGCTTCCTCAATCCCTTTGGCTTCCTCTGCATAGATTTCTTGATTGTTTTTAATTTTCTCATTAAAAGCGTTAATATAATTTCTAGCATCTTGGAAAGCAGTAGTAAGGCTCTCTGAGCTCATTTGATCCATGTCTTTAGGCATTTCAAAATCTTTTGCAATCTCTCGTTGCATTAAGGACATTTGCTTATTCGCCGCTTCAAAGAAATTCTTCATCTCTTCTGTAATAGGCTGAACATTACTACCTTCTTTAGGAGTGTAAGACTCCATAATTTCTTTATTCTTTTGAATTTTTTCTAAATCTTCTTTAGAAAGATCTTCACCGTTTTCTTTCTTCCTAATGAGATTTTCGGTACTTCGCTTAGCTCCATTGTATTTTTGAGTACTAATTTCCTTGTCTTCGACAACGATTCCAACACCAGCTAAGTAATCATCCCATTCTTTGCTGTATTTTTTGTTTAGGCTTTTAGTCTTTCCTACAGCAGATCGAAGATCTTTTTTGACTTTATCAATTCTTGATTTTAATAATGAAGATATAGCTTCTTCAACACCATCGTTTAAACCACCAAGAAGGGAATCTGTATCAATACCAAATTTACCAAAAAGCTCTTTATAATGTTTGCTACCTGTTGCATTTTTATTTGTGAACTGCTTAATATAATTTTCTGCAACCTTGGCTTTACTTAATTTATCAACAACTTCATTTACATAGTCTGGATTATTCTTCCAATCTTTTTTTGATGTAATTGTGTTAATTTTACTAACATTGTTATCAATGGTAGTTTTCTTTGCTTGCCAGGCATTCATCACATTCTTTTTAAAGTTGCTCTCTCCAATGGACTTTTTCGTTGAAGGATGCATATTCTCATTCCATATTTTCATAGCAGCATCGTAGAAATCATTATTGATATCTCTACTATGTTCTTTTGATTTGATGAGACCAGTCATGTATGAGCCATTTTCTTCAATGTTTCTAACAGTAGCTCGCTTAAAACTTGGGTTAGAAGCCATGTCCCGTAAATTTTTTAGTTCTTTATACTTTTGTTTAAGATCATCAACCCTGTTTTGAGCTTCCACTAAATCATCGGATTGAAAATTATAATTAAATTTAGTTTTTCCTGTTTTCTTAATGTGATCATTTATTTGTTTGGCAACATCACGGATAGCATTGGCATCCACCTTTGCTCCAACAGGAACTTTAATATCTTTAAAATCATTTTGAAGTTTTTGTTTTGCTCTTACTTCGGAAGCTTCATCTACCCTGACACCTATAGAGGCGCCAATAGATATAACGTGTGTTGTTCCTTCTGCCATTTATTATTTCACCCCCTGTACAATATCTTCAGCCAATGCTTCAGCTAATTCGTTGCCATATTTAGCATTAACAATTCCTACGGCTTCTTCAATACATTCTGCAGCAATCATATCCTCACCCATTGTTACAGTATTTTCAATTAATTTAAAAGGACTAGGTTTTGTAATTACTGGGACAGTTTTTTTTCCTCCGTGTTCACCGCCCACAAAATCCCAGTCATATACTACATCAGTCCTTTGGTGGTAATATCCAGGCATACTACCTGAAGAAGTAATAACTCCTCCTTGTGCAGTCCCTGGAGCACTGATTTTTTTAATATAAGGTTGACTAGCAGCATACAGCCCATAGCTTCGCCCATATTGTTCAGGATCATAGCCTTTATAAAAGGTATCTGTAGCCATTTCTGCAATTTCCTGTACTTTTTTAGATGCTAATTCAGCTGCTATGTTTGCAGCTTCAACATTCATCTTTGTAAGAATTTCTTCAACTCTTCCCATGTAATTCTCCTTCCATTAAAAAGAGCCTCACATGAGACTCTTTTTAAATTATTCTACTTTTAATTTTTCAATCATTGTTTTCATAACTTCAGTACTATCAATTCCTTTGGCACCTTCTACAATAGCTTCCTGAACGCTTAGATTAATAAATCTTAATTCCCTTGAAACAATGGCTTCTAAAGAATTATGATTCCTCATATGGTCTTCCCAAGCTAATTTATATAGCTTTTTAAATTCTTCAAAATCCTTTCCAATTTCCTCTAAGATTCTGTCAATCAATCCAGCTTCAGCAAGAGAATCTAATACCTCGTAAGTACTTTCTCCTTCAAACTCAATATTTGTATAAAGCTGTAGAGCAGTAGTGATCAATACATGATAAGCACTGATTGAATTTACAGTAACAGTATAGCTTTCGCTTTCTTTTCCTAATGCCTTAATGATTTCTTCAATTGCAGTAATTTTTATTGCAATTGGAACATAATGACCAATTTTTAAGCTTGGGATAGCATGTTCTAATGTAGCTCCCTCTACAGAGCTATTGAATTCCTCAATAATAGTGTCTAAATTTACTGTATTTTCTCCCATAGTTATTTCTCCTTTTCTTTTTTCTGTTTCTCTTTGCGTCTCTTTCTTCTTTGAGACTGAATATATTCATAAGTTTTCCATCCACCATCAATCTTTGAGTATGCTACCCAATAAAAGTTGATATGAGGATATTTATATAGAAGTAATTTTCTTTTCATAGGTGCCACATGATCTGGCATACCTTTTACATCAATGACATCTTCATGTCCGTCTTTATATGTAAGTACAAAATCTGCCACATATTTAATAGGAAGATATTTTTTATCTTGATGTTCAAATCCTTCCTGTAATAAATATTCTTTCTGTCGTTCACAATAGGTGATTTCCCCTGAAAGAATACCCGGAAGAACAGCATCTCTGTAAAATCTCATCTCAAGAGCAGAGTCAAATACGATCCCCCCACACATACGATTATCAGTTCGCTTACTAACATTGTACTTACTGTCTCTTTGTTTCTTTTCGCTCATAGTCCTCCTTATAAAATCCGTATACTAAAAACAGCAGAAGTACCTGCTGCCATAATGTTCTAAATTAATTCATGTTTACACCAAGCATCATACAGGTGCTTAGTGTCTTCTCTGTTCCAAACAAATAAAATTTTGTTCTGATCGAATCTATTGTCTGGAATGATATCCAAAAGTTCAGCTCCATAGCTTAAGTATTTAAAATTCTGAAGCATATTTGGAATAAATACACATTCATCCGGTTCATAAGTCTTCCCGGTAATTCCACTTGTAGTTTTCATAGTTCCTCCTGCTTATAATTAAAAAAAGAGAGACACATAAAACCTAATGGCTATGTGTCTCTCAGTGATCATTTCTTTTCACTAAGAGATCCGCAAACCTATCTCCATTTCTTCTTACCACGAGAGTAAGAAGAAGGAGAAGAGGAAGGGGATTGAGCCGTTTTGTTGGTCTCAGCGAAAACTTTCTCAATAACGCCTAAAACGTCAGGGAGAAAGTCAGATTTGTTAGTTAAATCACACTTGTCCAGTTTTTGCCTTGTTTGTTCAGCATTGCATTCGCCTGTAGAATATCTCTGACAAGCATCAAATACTTTTCTACAATTGTCTGAATCAAAGATAAAATACCAAGATGGTTTATCTCTATCGACATCACAATGAGGACAGTAGTGATATGCCTTCCCACAACAAAAACAGGTTCTCTGTTTCGTTTCTCCCATGATATTCCTCCATTTCTAAATCGTTTCCAATCAAATAGCTGCCTTATCATCTGATAAGACAGCTTTTAAATTTGATTATTCTGTAGGCATTTTTGGTACGATGATATCGAAAAGTTTCTTTTCTTTATCACAGTACTGTTGCATACACTGGATTTCAAATGGATGTTTACCATCAGTAGAGAATGTTAAGTCTACATTAGAGCTTAACTTAGCCTGTGGGAATACAAGATAAGCATTGTACAGTGTACTTACGTTACATACGTCAGCACCTAAAATCTGTACAATCAGTTTTCCAGCTTTAGGGAATTTTGTAGCACTGTTAGTTACTTTAACAGCTTCGTCTGTCTCATATTCGTATTCAACGAATAACTGAGAACCTTTAGATAAGCCAGTTGGTAATGTTACACTATCTGTTCCCTTAGCATGAACAAATTTATCATCACTAGCAGCTGCACCATTAGTATATTTCTTTCCTAATGTGCTATCACCTTTTAATTCATAGATGTATTTAATCTGCTCTGTAGGTGTGTGTTTTAATGTAACAGCAGTACCAGCCGCAATATCAATTGTTTCGAAAGCTGTAGCAATTACTTTAGACTCAGCATCAGCAACCTGTTTCTTTGTACCAAACTGAGCAGCAGCTAATCCTAAATCGAATAAAGAGTTAGTTGCAGAGAAAGTAGCTTTCTTAGCTCTGTCGAATTCCATGATAGGAACTTCAAGAGCATCAGTAGCCTGAGTTGTGTCAGACTCGCATTTGATAGATGGCTCTGTAATCTGATTAATAGACCATAAGATTTCTCCTGTGTCTGTATCTACCATGATTGCACGTAAGCATCTATCGATGACAAAGTTATTAATGTCGAATGTACTTGCCATGTTTAATCCTCCTTGAAATATTTAAAAATTTGTATAAAAAAAGCAGCTCCATAAGAGCTACTTAATCCAATTAAGGTCTTCGGTTTTAATTTTTGAGGTATCTATCATACCTGAATAGCATCCTTGTAAAAGTGCAACAGCTTGTTTCTTTTTCTGAATCTGTTCAACGCTAGACATAAAAGCTGAGATATTTAAATCTTGAACAGATTGATAATCATACTTGAACTCTTCAGTATTTACCATTGAGATAACAAGAGGAAGAAGTATTGGTTCAAATTCTTTGTTTTGATTCATTTCATATTTCATCTTGTCTTCTTCAATAAGGATTTTTTTAGTTTCTTCGTTACCAGCGATTTCTACTTTAGGTTTGAGGCCGTGCAAAGATCTAAAATAATCACATATTTTGATATAGGCTAGCTTGTCAATCATGATGTCGTCTTCCATATCAACAAGAACAAGGTCTCCATTTACTTGATTTTGAGCCATCTCAAATTTACTGAGATCAACTCCCATGAACAATCGTTGAGATATGTCAGTTTCAAGAGTTGGAGCCATGAGCATAAATAAATCAAAGTCTTCAACTTCTTCATAGTCTAATCCCAATTTAAAAAGCCTATATTTCATATCACTAGGAATACAGGTTAACGTAAATACAGCTTGAAAGTATTTGTCTTCACCCATCTCTTTTATGTCTCTAAGAGTAGGCTGATGAATACTTATTGCATCATTGATATAATAATCATCTCCGAAAATGATAGACAGGTCTTTATCCATGATCTACCCTATTGTCAGGAATTTCCTCATGTGAGACATTGTTATGGGCATTATTTCTGTTGTCCATTCGTCCCTGATAAGGATTACTTGGAGTGATCACTCGGAATTTCAATGTCCTGCAAACATATCTGGTATCAGTAGTTCCTGACACATCGTATGTAAGTTTCATTTGAAATCCTAAATTGTTACTCCACTGAAAATTATCTCTGATGCAATAACCTAAAAGATCATGTCTTTCAGCCCCATAAGGAGTAGCGAGATTATCTTCGTGGCAAAATACTCTAAAAGTACATACCTGTTCTTTCATCATCCCATTTCTCTCATTGATATCTACATCATCAATATCGAAACAAATGAAATTCTGAACTTCAGATTGCACTGGTTCAATATGAATTGCGGGAAAGATATTTATTCCCAAATATTCATCTGGAGAGTTTGGATCAAGTTTTGGGTTATCCAAAAGCTCGATAATATCAGAATCATTGTAAAGAATTTCTTTAATAATCCTTTTCTTGTAGATAATATCATCATCTATGTTCTGAAAATCTCTTATCATAATCCAATCACCTCCGTCTGAAATTCAGCTGTTAGATCATCTACAAATGCTTGGATGGTGATCGTCTCACCAATTAGAGAGTACACTTTATGACATTTGATATTCACTGTTGTGTCATCACAAACAATGTCAAAGTCATCTAAGTGACCCTGTGGCACTATAACATTCCACTCCACTTTTTCAGGAGAAGAAATAGTACCGTCTCCACGTTTAATAATAGTAGAGAATTTTTTAGCACTACCACCACATTTAATCTGTGGTTTAGCACCAGCAAAGTTGATCACCAATTTATCATCTGGAAGATCAGGCAACGTAGGCTTGTCTTCATCAGTTTCAAGAGTTGGTGGAACTTCGGTTTTATAATAGTCGGCAATCAATTCGTCCACATTGTCTGTGTGACCGTTGAAAGCATCTTGTTTTAATGTAATTTTTGTAATTCCAAGAGGAACTGCATCCTCTCGTTTTGTAACCTTCCATGCCACTGGATGTAATGGGTTACGTGTAATTAAGAATCGTGTATCGTAGTCTATGGTATTGACCACATCATTTGTTGGAACCCAGAATTGTATCTGATTTTCTACAGACGTTACTAAGTACAATTGTGTTACTTAAAAAGTTCGTTAAGCTTTTTAAGAGAAGCAACAGCTTCCTTTCTCATATTTTCATATGATGTTCTGACTATATCTCCATCTGGTCTAGATGCTACCCATTTCTGATCACTTGATCTTACATAATAGTCGATGAAGGTTCTCCTATTCGGAGCTTCCCTGCTGATTATCCAATCTTCTTTTTTTCAAACATTCGCATTTATGTATGTTTCATCATTATGCTGTAGTAAAGAAGCTCTAAGGACGTTCCAGCAAAAAGAGTAGAATGCATCATAATGTCCCCACTATGATGGACAACTTCTCATCCGTCCAGGTTCCTTGATTATAGCTATTACGGCTGCGGATCGCACCAAGACATGAATACACTTTCCCATTTGCAACCCACTTAAAAGTCCAATTGCAAAGAAGAATATTGTACCGATAGAAAAGAGGATGATTATCATGATCAACAATTAACCAAGTACTAAATTCCTCATCATCATTGACAGGAATATCTACATAAGTTCCCAAAGGATACTTAACACCCGGTCTAAACTGTAGATGATAATCAATCGCATCTTTACTGATACTGTTTTTTGTATATGCTAAAAACTTTGCGTCAACATCTTCACCTAATATCCTACATTCCCGAAAGGCGGGGTCCTTTGTGAATGTGACATCCATAGCTTTCAGCGAATGGGCTCTGTACTTTTTAGAAGCAGCAGTACTATGAGCACCATTATTTAACCTATTTCTATAACTCTCTAGACTCATCTACATCATCCTCCTTGATATGGTCAACAAGTGATGTAGCATCGAGAATAGCTTTTCTATAAGCTGCATGATCGTAATCTTCTTTTAATGCTTCATCTCTAGCCTGAGCTAAGATAGCAAGAAGATCTAATACGACTGTCTGATTAGAAAAGATTTTATTGTATCCAGATAATTTCCATAATAATCCTGCAAAGTATCTATCCAAATTAGGATCTTTTTCTTCACGCATATATAACAGCTTGAAGATGGAATTCTGAATAGTCTTTTTATGAGCATGGATCTGCTCCTTTGGAAAATTTCCATATTTGCTATTCATACATTTCTCCTAACTATTGTTCTGTCTAAATTTTTCTGTTTGATAATCTCTGTAAGCTTTTTGTTTTTCTACTCTGATCTGATCTCTCAAAGCCATTACCTTATCTAATTGATTTGATTGAGCATAAAATTTTTCTTCAGCTCCACCAAAAATTTGTTTAGTAAGAAGAGTAGAGTTCACCTGAGGGCGAATCCATTCTTCTAGCATAGACAAGGCTAAGATTTCAATTTCAATATCTGAAAGATCATCTTCAAAGACTCCTTCAGTATCATCTCTCTTGGAAAGATCAGAAGTACATTTGCTAAACTTAGAAATACTTGCAGTTAAATAACCTAATAGCATTTCATTGGCATCTTTATCAGATAGATCAGCAAAATCATAATCTTCGATCTTTAATAAGAAAACAGAGTAGATGCGTTCATAAGAGGTCATAATACACCTCCTAGAGCACTAACTTAGCAAACTCAGTTCCCAGTGATTTGTCGATTGTTTTCACAATACGAATACTATCTAACTGTCCATCTTTAATAAGTTTTGCAGCAGCTGTTCTAGCAGCATCTTTAACTCCTTCAGGAGCATTGTTTAAGAATGACTCTAAGGCATCTGGTGTCTTATCAAAGAAACTTCTAGGATCATCTAATCCATAGAACTGATTTGTAATTTCCTGTAACTGAGGGTTTTCCTTTAAGAAATCTTCATCCGTAACAATAAAATAAGGATAAAACAGGTAATCGGATTTTCTGGCTAACATTGCCTTTAAGTCCTGATACTCCACATCAGTAATTTCTCCATACTGGAGCCACTCATATCGAGTACGAGATTTTGCGAATGTTTCGTGATAAATTAATTCTCCTGTTGTTACTGACATACAAGGAATTAATTCCTCCTTGTCAAACACACGAGCTTTTGACTCTGGTTTAGGAGTAGCTTTTTTTGTTCTAGTTCTTTTCGCTGTGGACTTAGCAGCAGCTTTTTCCTCGACTGCATTTTCTGTGTTAGTTTTATTAGTTTCTGGCATTTTATATCTCCTTTTTAATATCAAAAGAGCCAGCATTTAACTGGCTCAGATTTTATCCTACTGTAAATTTGTAAGTTCCAAATAACTGGTTGATAACAACATTGATACCAAGTTTCTGCATTAACTCGTACTCATATGTCATATCCTGGTTTGTTGCGCCATCATTGACCTGTTTAACAATAGCTTCACCTTCATTAACAAGCTTGATAGGTTTGTTATCAGCATCAATAGGCATTAACAGTAATTTCTTATTGTCAAGCTTTTTGTTTCTTGTTCCCTGTTCATTAACCTGAGGGATAGCCATTAATCTGATCCCTTCAAACTGTCCTAGTGTACCAGTTGTATGTCTTTCATTTCTCATATCGTCTGAAATCCAAGCAGATGGAGAAAGAGCGATAACCTGAGAAATAGCAGATCTTGTACCACAGATAACAACTTCTTTACCTGTATCTGTTTCAAGATTCTGAACAGCTTCAATTAATTTATCAGCTTCTAATTTACCTGTGATCTTTAAGTCTGTAGGTAATTTTTCATCAGCTCCCATGAAAGATTCATAGATCATGTCATTGATCTTTCTGTCAAAAGCTTCATATACTTTTGTGATCATAGCAGCAAAGTCACGTCTACCTGCCATGAATAACTCAAACTCTTCATAGATCTTAATTCCATACCAGTCTGTAGTAACAGAGAAGCTTTCTCCGATTCCTAATTTCTGGCGGATTAAGTCATGATGATTACCAGCGAATCTACTAACTGTTAACACAGCCTGCTCTTCAACATAGAATACATTCTGATCTCCGTCAGCTAAGTTTCTCTGATCAACCCATTCCATGAAGAAAGGATTGTCTCCCCATCCACTTACAAGTAAGTTCTCTAATGTCTCCTCTAACAATTCGAAAACTTCTGGCTGATGTCTACGAATAGCTTTTCTAAGAACTTTACGATTCTTTTCATCTTCAGCAACTCCAAGAACCTGAGCAAATTTCTTTCTAATAACAGTATTAGCAGCACTTTTAGCATCTGCAACACCGTCAATTTTCTTCGTTTTGTCGTTAGCTGTGTCTAACATTAAAGCAGAGAAGTCCATATATTCCTGCTCGCCTTGTTCAAAAACAGCCTGAACTGTTTCTCCCAGTTCGCTAAATTTCATAAGTCTTAACATATATTTCTCCCCTCCTTATTACGCTGTAGCCACTTCTGTGTTTTTCATTACTTCAAGCATGACCATAGTTACACCAGATTTGATGTATGTATAACGAATTTTCGCTACAAATCCATAATCTGTAACAGCTGTTGCTTTAGCAATTTCCTGATACTTACGATCTTTTGCAACAACTAAGTTACCAACTGTAACTTTTTCTCCAGCAGCTTTTGTGATCAGATAATCAGAAATTCCATACATATCTCTTGGAACAAGAGTATAAGCACGAGCACTTTTACCTGCTTCGATCACATAATTGTATTCAGCCTGTCCAACTGTTGTAGACTGATCATAAATTAATGCTGGGTTAGCAATTAAAACAACCTGACTACCTTTTGTAGGTGTAGCTGCTTTATATTCTTCATTTCCACTTGTTTCTACTGGATCACCCAGAGCAACAATCATTCCATTTTCCATAGCAGCAGCATCGTCAACCACAGAAAAAATGTGTCCACCACCGAGATAAGTAGCATTGATCTTACTTGTCTCGACAACACCGTATTTTGTATTTGCCATTAAATTTTCCTCCTTGTTTTTAGACATTAAAAAAAGACACCGCACAGGCATCCTTCAAAATTCATATATTATTTTTCAAAATCATCAAATAATGAACCATATGGTTTATTTGCTGTAGATTCAGGTGATTTTCCACCAACACTCATACCAAATTTATGTTTAGCAGGATTTTTATAAGCAAATTCACCACTGATAGCAGCTTTTCCAATGATTTTTAAACATTCATTTTCTAACTCTCCAACAGAGAATTTTTCGATCTGTTCATATAGAGCAGAATATTCTTCAGAACCTTTTAATTTTTCTTGGAAAGAATCTAACATGGCTGTCTTTTCTTTCTTATCAGCCTCTTTCTTAAACTCTCTAAGAGTTTCTAATTCAGGTTCCATTGCTTCATAATCAGCAACCTTTGATGTTAATTCACCAATTTTAGCTGTATATTTTTCTTCAACTGTCTTTTCAGTTGCTTTTTCAGCTTCATATTTAGCTTTATCAATCTCAGGTTGTACAATATCAGCAAGAGAGAAGTCTTCAGCTGGTTCCTCAGAACCTTCGAAATCTACAATTGTATATTTCTTTCTTTTCTTAGAGTCAAAATCAATTTTAACTTCATCGCCTGCAACATCAAAGCTGAATCCAAATAATTTGTATCCATCTTCTCTGTCGTAAGCATAAACTTCTCTGTTGTCTAGATCATAGTCCACTACAAAATATTTAGAATAGCTTCCCCAGTCAGTTTTAACTTTCTGATCAGCAAAAGCTTCACTCATAGCTTCTCCGAGATTACTAGACAGTAAGAATTCTTTTGTCTCTTTCATCTGTGTTAATTTTTCAGTCAGGACTTTTTCGTCCATGTCTGCATATTCAAAATCAAGAGACTCTGGATCAAATCCAAAAGATTTGATAAGTTCTTTCTTATTCAAGTCATGTTCCTCCTTTTTCTTTGTGATTTCTGTGTTTTTCATTTCAAAACAGTACTGTTTAAAGTCTTCAAACATTTCATCCATTGATTCTTTGAAAGTATCTGCACTATATGTTTCTAAACATGCTGATTCAAAACATGGTGGAGCACTCTCTAACAATGTGAACGCCTGAAATTCAAAATCAGTAACATGACACACACCATCAACCATTTCATATGAATTAACACCAATCTCCATGGATTGATCTGTAATGCCATTTTCTTTGATGTGGTCATAAACTGCCTGACGTTTCCACAGAAGGACCTCACAACAAAAATAAGTCTTCACACGGCCATCTTCTTCAGTAACATTTTCCCAATACCACTGTGGAGACTCAGGAATTACACCTAATGGATCAGTCAGATTGTATTCTTTCAAAACCCCGTTCTTATCTTTTCTAAATGTCGAGTCGTGAGAACCAATCTTGTCTTCATCAATTGAATAATTTGCTACAAGAGGTACGTAAGCAAGAGAAGAAGTAGCTTTTTCAAATGATTTTGTACTAATATAGCTACCATTTCGGTTTTTGCCCTCATAAGCAATGTGTAACATTCCTTTATCAAAAGTGCTATTTGCAGACACAATGTCCTCAATATAGGCACTGTATTTTAAACTCATTTTTGTTTTTTGTTTGTTTTTAGCCAAATTTCATCTTCACCGCCTTTCTTTTTGTTTTTTACAACTAAAAAAAGACCTCAGCGGTCTAGAATGTCATTTTATTTGTGAAAACCATCTTCATACGATCATCTAATGAAAATTCCATATCTACGGCTTCCAATTTATTTTCAAAAATATAAACCGTATGATCTTTACATTTTTCAACTTTTAACAGCTTACATTTTTGTTCTAATTTTTCTTTTAGTTGCTCATCTATACAAAAGATGAATGGTTTATTCTCCATTTTTATTCTCCTCTCTGGTTGCAATACCTTCCTCAGTCATATCATCAAGGTTCTTTTCTTCAGCACCGCCTTTGGAGTCAGTTGTACCTGTATTAGATGTATAAGAAGAATTAAGAGGCTTCCATAATTCATCTAATCCCAGTGCATTTTCCAAACCAGTATTCTGCATAACTTCATAAGGCGTATAACCCAAAGAAGTAGCAAGTTCCATTTTTACTGGAACACCTAAGGCAGCAGCATCTTTTCTCACGTTGATATAATCTTCTTGTGTGAAATATGTATATCTGTGGAACTTGATAATATAATTTTCATCAATATTGTTTTTGATGTACATCTGAGCCCATCTCTCAATCTTAACTAAGAAATCTATGGCTACAGTTTCATCAACTTCTATAGAATGTTTCAATCCAACAGATCCACCTTTGTCAGAATTGAATAACATTTCAGATACACCAACTTTGCTCATTAAATTAGATAAAGAATTAGCAAAGATATCGGTGTCAGACGTGTCATTTGTTTTAAAAGGAACGACTTCAAGATCACATGGGCTGTAAGCAGTTGCAACCAAAGAAGGAACAGCTTCACTTAAAAGTCCATCCATAGCTTGTACAAGATCTAAATCAACAGCAAAATCATTGATTTCTTTTGTACCAGATAATAATGGGATTTTTTGAAGTAATAAGACACTTGCTTCCAACTCTGTCTTAGCTTTGATTAAATTTTCATAGTCTAAAAGATCAATCAAAGACACAAAGAGTGGAAGTAGATATGGAAGCGGAAGAAGTGGATCGTTTCCAGAAATGATACAAATAGAGGTTTCCATAGGAATTTGAAACCATTTGTAATCCTGACCATTACTTTTGTAAGCATTGTAGCCAGTGCTAAATATAGAATCCCACTCTTCAAGATAAATACTATTATTTCCCTGATCAAAGAAGCTTGCATCAAAGTCAAATCCATAAACACCATTGTCTACCTGAGTAACTTTGCAGTATTTAGCTTCTAACTGGTATAAAAAGCATTCATCATCTCCATTGTCATAAACAAATCCAAAATAAGCACCATCTCTAAGTGCTGTTGCAATAACACCGGGCATATCGGCTTTAAAATTAATTCGTTGAACACCTTTCACAGCTTCTGTATAAGAAGTAATGAAATCAGTCTGTCCACTACTCAATAGGTCCTCTTTGGGGACTAGCTGATAGTTATATAACAACATAGAAGAGTAGTATTCGATCAGTTTCCGATATGGCATACTTACTCTGTATAACCATTCAGAAACAGCTCTGATATTGTTAATGTTCGATTGTGGATTCTGAATATATTGTTGTAGTTTTGCTTTTGTGTAACGAGTATAACTACGACTCGTTTCTTTATTAGCTTTTTGTAAAATTAAACTATTGACCTGGCTTTGACTGAAAGTAGAAGCAAAAGGTCTTGAATAATTTCCTGATTGCATTTGTGTAACTTTACGTTTTATGGGTTGATTCTTACGCACGGGTTTCCCAGTATTTTGTTTTTTCGCCACATTATCCAAGTTCTTTCACCTCCTAGTATTGCTTCCAGTTAAATTTGGCCGGACGAATATTAATAAATTGTTGTGTATAATCAGTTTTCTTTGGTTTACGCTTAGTAATATGCTCACGTCTTCTCTGAGCTAACTCCCAAGCGAGCATGGCGATTACATCGTTCTGTTACTTTTTGACCTACTTGCAGGCGAATAAGACGTTAATCTTATTTCTCATATTTCTTTTGTTATAGTATGAGTCCAGACTATCGCATCTCCATATAATACCGATGGAGTTCTTTCACTTAGTCGTTGCAGCTGCACGGTTTCCCTGCTTGCTGTGGGTTATCCTCTTCAGGACTTTCCCAAATTGATCAGAAAGAATTAAAAATGCAGTTTATGGATTATGCTGCATTTGCCCTATGCCTTAAGGCTCTATCGTCATGCATTTTATTAGCTTTCTGGGGATCAAGATCAAATCTGTCCTTGCCAGAAGCCTGTTTGAATCGATAAATATTAACCAATTCAGTTTTTGCGTGATCAATTTGTTTCAAAGCAATCTCTTCATAAGTGGTTAACTTGTGAATTTGAGTATCAACAGTGATTTCTTTCTTGCTTAATATTTTTTCCTCATCCTCAGATGGGAAATAATCACGCAGAGTACGATTACCATTCTTATCAATCTCATAAATTAAGTTGATGAATCCCTTTCCGTCATACTCATTCGGAAATTCAATCAGACCTAAATCCATCATTTGAATCAAAGATTCAAACATTTCAGACTTATATTTCAATGGGGACATCAATTTTACGATGTCTGGGATAGCATTAGGGAAGTTTCTAGCTTCCTCAGCTGAATATTCTTTATCAATCAATCCACGATGCATCAATCCGTCTGAATCTTCCCAATCCTCCAGAAAGAAGTCAGTAATAGGTACGCCAGCTCCACCAGAACCTGCATCAACTAAAAATCTCTTGATATTTTGGTAATCAGCAACACCATCGCCGTTATAATCTAATAGTAATTGTTTGATTGCTTTAATCTGATTTGGGGTATTCATAGGAGTTTTATTAGCTTTGAAATAATCTTGAAGACATACAAGATTGACAATTTTCATTTTTAATCCCTGTGTAGGATCTTCATAAAGTTCTCCTATGGCAAGAGCAGAATTGTCATGTGATCTAGCAGGGTCATATGCAAAAACATACTCTCTGCGACCATCTGGATTCTTAAGAACTGGAATTCTGTTGTAAGAGTTCTTAATGATCCTTGCTCTTTTAATGATCTGACCATCTCCACCTTCATTTGTGAAGATGTTATAATATTCACGCAATGCGGCTTCCTTATCTGTTCGCATAGCACTGTCTACAGTACTTTGACTTAACAGAGGTTTAGGTAGTCCAATGCCTCTTTTTGTTGCTTTAATAATGACATCACAGCTAATATCAGCACAAAAATAGTTTTTATCTCCTGCATCCATTCGTAGGCTACATTCTCTGTACTTTTTATAAAAATACTGATCAGTACGACCTGCAGAAGAGCAGTAGAGTAACTGATTTTCGAACATAGGTGGTTTCATAAGCATTTCAGAACCATCTCCATTTGTTCCTAATGCGAAATCAGCGTTCTGAGTTGTAAATGGTTCAGAAGTATCGAATAATTCATCTGGACTGTTCATTGCTTCATCATATACATTGCAATTGCTACGCTTGGAGCGGTTGTTGTTATATGCACCGTTCAAAGTAAAAATCTGTGCATCATTGTACAATTGATGATGATATGAAGCAGGATTGTGAACAAATCCATCTTTATTTGCATGAGATTTAATAATTTCACTTGCATAAACACTTGTAAGTGTTGTAAATGAAGGAACTTCATTCTTTGTGATTTTTTCAAGCTTTGAATACATCTCGATAGACTGTGATCCAACACCACACAGGATATAAGCAGTGAAGTTTGGTACTAACAGAGATTTAGTCATCAAATAGATAGATGCCAATGCACTTTTACCACCATTTCGACTCATAGCCCATACTGCAACCTTAGAAGTCCAAGTATTCATGAATATATAGGTCTGATAGTCCATTAACTCAACACCGAATATCTCTGATGCGAATCTGGTAGGATTCCTTCGGCCCCATTGAATGAACTCAGCAGTCTCTTTGTATTGCTCATACTGACGATTTGTAATGTCATATAGACTAGGTTTTTTGAAAATTTGATAATTCTTTGGGAGATATACACCAGATTCGTGTAATTCGTATTTCTTACTTTCTCTCAATAATCAATCACCTCACCATCTTCAGTCATGAGGCGCTTTTCAATTAGAAAATCTTTAAGATCTCTGTTTTCTACGAGAAGGATTCTTGCCCTTTCAAGAGCTTCATCACGTTCTCTACTATATTGTTCAACTAACTCAACTTTAATATCTTTAATTTCAGAAGCAATGTTCTCATCATAACCACCACTATGTTTAATCGAGACGCTACTCCCAACCGAGTTCGACTCCTCAAGGTTTCCCTATGAGTGCAGACTATATCTTCACCCTTAATAAAAGGGGCTTATTTTTTGGAACCACCAATCGCTTGTGGCCTACTTCCTTACGGAATAGTCGTTGGACTCCATCTTTCGATAAAAGCTGCTGATTATCCATTAAAAAAGAGCAGGGGATTTAACCTCGCTCTTATACAACCAATTTTTTCAGTTTTCACAACATTCACGCCTATACCATTGCAGGTATTACGTTGTAGTTTGGTAGTCTTTAGGACTTCCCAGCAATTAAATAAGTATTTTTTCATACAGCTTACGCTATACGCAGACTAATAAGGTTAATCTGTTTATGACGAGCTTCTTCTGAAATCTCTGCAACCTGGCGCATTCCTTCACAAGTACCAATATCAAAGGTGTTAATTTCTGCCTCTCGGAACCCAATATCTCGTAAATGCTTTTCTTTCCCGGACAGAGTGAATGCACCTTTGGATTTATTATTGTTATTTGTGATAGAAATACCATTTTCTTTAGCTAATGAGTTAATATTATTGACCAGTTTTGAAACTGTTTCAGATAAGTTTTTGACAACAGCATTGTTCTGTACAGCAGTTGTAACATCAATCGTGTACGCATCAATAGCTGCGTTAAGATTTGTGATCTGAGCTTGTGACTTAACAATTTGGATTGCAGCAATCATCTTCATTGCATCATTTTTAGTTTCTTCATCCAAAAAGTTAACAAGCTGAGAGTAGAGCAGAGGCATGTCTTTTTCACTTGGGTATTCATCAAATGGATCATACCCAATGATTTTAATGACATCCTTCCTATTTTGTTCATATGCTTCTTTAAGAGCTTCAGCATCGGTATAAATGGATTCTGTTTTTACCTTCGACACATGAGTCATATCTTTAAAAATATCACTATCACGCCAACGCTTGCCATGATACTGATTCAAACCAAGACTTGTTAGATAAACACCCCATATAGTTTTATTTTCTTTCTTTTTACCTCTTTCTGGAGGCTTGTTTGCACTGAATACAGCAGTTTCCCATAAATCTTCATAGAATGGCTTATCTAAATACTCTAAAGCATCTTGAACGCTTTCTCTTGTCTCTCCAAGAAATTCTCCAGCATCAGTTTTTCTACGAGCAACAGCAGTAGAACAATCTTTACAGATTCTTGTAATACCTGTTAAAACTCTAGGATCTGAACTACTATAGAATTTTGTCTTTGGAAGATCTTTGTTGCAAAAAGGACAGCGAAATGTTTCTTCTTTTTGTGCTTGTACCTTTTTAGCAGAGGATTGTGTACGGCGCATTGCAGTTTTCGCCATATCTTACTCCTAACTTAAATATATTTTTTCAGAAGCGGTTCTACCCTTACCTTTTTCAAAGATCGTAAAGTAGGCAGCAGAATCGCTTGATTGTAAAATTTTCTCAGCGAATGGATCAACACCCATTACACTTGGAACATTAATAACTTCAGCATGACGACCAACATCAGAGCTTTCTAGATGATGTATGTGACCTGCAACCAAGTAGTCTAACTTTACACCATAGAAGTTCTGAAATTTACCATACGCATCTTTAATGTTCTTTTTATCACCATGAAAAGCCAGAACATTGAAACCACAGATGTTTTCATAGATCAATCCAGTGGGATTCTCAATTACCTCAATGTTCGGGTTATTCTCTAATAATATTTTTAACATTGCTCTTACTACGATACCAAGATTTTCATGAGTGAAAGTACCCTTAGGCTGTCCAAGCATTCTCAATTCACTATGGTTGCCATCAGTCATGTGGAATTTGATTCGTGCGTATTGAGACAATTCATTTAACCAATTTGCAAGAAAATATCCATATCTTACAGAGCTATCAATAACTCCATATCGCAATATGAATAATTGTCCAACTCTCAGAAGACCATCAATAAAGTCTCCAAGAGAGAAGATGTGTAGCTCTGATAGATTATGTTCATCAATCAGGCCAATTGTGTAGCTTAAAAGTTTATACATTCGATCTTCAAAGATTTCTGGGTTATATGAATTGATAATCTCACCTGAAAGGCCTTTAATTTCAAATTCAACACCATAGTGTTCATCTCCGAAGAACAAACAACCAGCTTCTCTATTATGAGTTACCGGCAATAAATCTGGAATTATAAAAGGTTCAAGATCTTTCATTGCCGATCCAATCTTTTCAAAGATCAGATCATCTCGACCAATCTCACGTTTCCATCTGTTTAATTCAAGTTTTTCTGTTTGAACCTGTGTCTTCAAAAGCTCTAACTCTCTAGTTTTAGCTTTCACGGCAATAAGTTCACTGCTCTGAGTCATATCAGAAAATACATTTTCATAATATTTCTGAGCGTTTTGATATTCTTTACGATACTTAGACTCCCCATAGTTGTAACCAAGTTCTTTATTAAGATGTTTGGCTAATTCTTCCCAACTATTGCCTATAATACCGTTACTCTTCATGTCACACAGTCTCCATATGTACTGTTTTTCGTTTTCGTTTTCCTGTCTGTTTAAATCTACCAATGTGTCTTAACCCTCCCAATCTTCGTTTACCAGTTCCTTAAATCTATCAGTGAATTTACCATATGGTTGTAGTTTTGCAGGAACTGTAATAGGTTCTCTGTTCCTTGGATCAACCAATTCCTTTTCAGGAATATACCGAGATCCCAGTACAATACCAGAAGCGAGAGAAATCTCAGTGTCTTCAGCATCATTAGTTTCTTTCATAATCTTCATAACACAATCAGGAATAGCATCTAACACGATTTTACAATCACCCTTAGTGAAACCTGTTGCATCAGAGACCATTGAAACAAGATCACGTTGTTTGTGTTTAAAATAATCTCTTTTTTTCTTTTTCAATTTTCCAGCACCATCCTTTTTATCATTTCTCCGAGTTACAGTCCGTGCTTGCTGCTCATAATGAGTCAGCGTACACATTTGGACATAGAGCTACCGATCAGAATCGAACTGATAACCTATCGCTTACAAGGCGATTGCTCTACCAATTGAGCTACGACAGCACAAAAAGAGTACATTGTAACTACCAACAATGTACTCAAACTTAGAAAAGAGGTATAAATTATGATTCCTACAAGAAATCTTAATAGCTTTGTAAATCTTTCTGAGGTATGAAACAACAGTAGAAAAGCGCAATAATCAAAACTTCACAAGAAAGGAGATAATATGATTCCTCAGAAAGATTAACAGGGATAACTGGATTTGAACCAGTGAATACAGCAGTCAAAGTGCTGTGCCTTACCGCTTGGCGATATCCCTATATGTATTTTAATTTTAAAGCAGGTCTTCACCTTACAGTCATTTGTGGAATAGTTTGTTCTGCAACATAGTAGATAAGTCTGAGCTTCGAGGAGCGACCTCTAACTTCTTACCTAAGTCTAAAAGACCAGTTCTATGACATGATCAATACATGCAATGTCAACCCACCATTCAGAATTAAGTTTTATTGTTATATACTCTATTAGCATATATATTCATTTTGAATTTGAACTTGCCCTTAACTGACTTGAGCGACATACCAGCGACTTTTCTTATACACTGTCTTTTGAACAGCTTCACATCAAACTACATTATTTGGCTTTTCCACCTTTTACGTACCTGCCAGAGTACGCATTGAAGTGGATTATTCTCCACAGGAGCGTCTATTGTTGTAGCGAAAAGTTCTGTGCGTTAACCAGACCAAAATGCTGCACAATATCCATTTGCTTGAGAGTTTCTCTCTTGTCCATATCAGATCACTCCGACATAAAAAGAGACACAAAGAACGTATCCGTACAATGTATCTCTCCAATTCGACATATGTGCCTAGAATATCTCTCGGACTCATGGCATTGAGTTTTATAACCGAGTTGCTTATGTTTTAAAATACAAACACCCTAAGCTGGATTTGAACCAGCACGAACGGTTTTGGAGACCGTCATTCTACCAACTAAATTATTAGGGCGATATTACTGACATGACAGGACTCGAACCTGCAACACCAACGTCCGTAGCGTTGTGCTCTGTCCAGTTGAGCTACATGTCAATAACGAATATGTATTTACCTCTCATACGTACACACTGGCGAGACAATACATATTTCTAAAAAGCAACAGTGTGTAAGTATTGCTTTTCTAGGGCGAACTGAAGTGATGAACTCCATCAGAATATCAGAAGAGGTATACATTCCAATATCCACCAACCATCAGGGTGTTCGCATATTTTTTGGTTAATCTATCGTATAGTTACTAACCTAATCATCCCTGTTGAGGGAATCGAACCCACTCGTGACCGAAGCCGCAAAATTTACAGTTTTGCCTGTCTCCTTAGCAGTATAAACAGGGATATTAGCCCACAAGTCCGAAGAACATTGTAGGACAAACATCACACCAACGAGAGTCGAACTCGTATTGCATCCGTGAAAGGGATGTGTCCTAAAACCATTTAGACGATGGTGCGATTTAGCGTACGGACTGGGCTACGACCCCAGGATACACATGTTCGTATGTATACAGGATTAGCAATCCTGCGCATTAAACCAGCTCTGCCACCCGTACATAATTTTTTGTAGACCACTTTTAATCAAAGATTCACTTCCAAACCACATGAGTCAAATTATCGTTAAGCTTCTACACGTCTTGTCTCTTGTACTTCGAAACAAGCATTCTCCGATTTATGGTTTCTTTTGCTGTTCAGTAGCTAATCTACTGCAAACAATTGACTCACCAACAACTTCCGCAGAAGCATTGGATCTTCTTTTTGTTGGGCACGCAAGGTGCAATGTTTTGCCTGTTGTCAGCAGACACTACTACATATGTGTCTATGAGTTGCTGACAATATTTAATGACCTATAGGCGATATTTCTTACGTGTGATAACATTAGCTTTTTGTTATTTTACCACATATACTTTACTGTACTTTTTGCCGAATCTCTTGACCTGTGAGTGAGAAGAGAAGTACATGTCGATATGTTTTCCTCTTACTCCGCCACCAACGTCTTCCGCTGTATACAGATGTCCATTGATTCTGACCTTAGTACCTAATTTAATTTTTCTCCTATCAACAGAAATGGTTCTGCCTTGTTTTGCTCTGCGACCTGAAGCAGTTCGGGTTCCCCAACCACCAGAACATGACCGACAACCGCAGTATGCAGTAATCTTGTATGTTCCCAAACATTTAACTTTTTTATTTTTCGCAGAGACAGCAGTAGAAGTAGTGAACCCTCCAACTGCCAATAGCATTGCCATTAACAGTGCGATCATTGAAATTTTCTTTTTCATGTTTATCTCCTTTGGTTGCTTTTACAAGTTTCCTCTGGAGGTCTATATATGTTATGGACAGTTGCAAGTCTCGGATGTCATCTCTGATTTTTGTTTTTAGCATAGACCTCGGAACCTACGAAGCGAATATTCTTTGTTGAAACAGCGTAGGCGTGAATCTTTGATCCACTGGCATTTTGAGATTTTATCTGTCCGAATAACCAATTATTTATTCTTGGAATCTTTTTTGATCTGCTGGCGTTTCTTGAATGGAACTGGTTTCAATCCCCATGCAGTTCTTAAATCTTCCAGTGAGTTGTAATGTTCAGTTACTGTATTCCTTTTCATTGCTTATATCCTTCCTTTCATATATCACTATTTTACCACCCCTTCAAAACACTAGGTTTTACCTAGGTTTCTGAGGGGTATTTAATGTGGTAATTCTGCTCACCACTCAAAATTTTACCTTGAAATACACTTTTTAGTATATATAATTAACTTTTATTTCCTTTTCGAAAATCTGATCTTTTGAGCATTTCCTTATCCTTCCTTCCATATATCACTATTTTACCACCCCCTGAAGAACGTAGGCAGAACCTAGCGTTTTCAGGGTCAATTAATGTGGTAATTCTTTTTGCTGGCCTTATTTTTTGTCAGAATTATAGTATTTGGTATATCTATTTAACTGCATTTCACTCTTACAAGAAGTACAATACTGTCTAAGCCGTCCTTTACGATGCTTTTTCTTTTTTGAGATGTCTCTAAAAGGTTCTCCACAACAGGAGCATACAGAAATCTCAGGATATCCAATAAAGTGAAGGTATCTGTTCCCAAGATTCTTGAAGTCTGTAATCTCAAGAGCAACATCTCCCGAATCGACAAGAATATCTACAGAGAAGTTTAAGCTGTTAACTTTCTTGCTCATTGTTATACAATCGCTTCTGAACAGCCTGCCGATTATTTGGCATCTACGCTCTCTTGTACCTACTGTATTACCCAATGAGAATAAATCTTTGTAGTCTGTATTCACCCAATTATTGTTTTGAGGATTCAGAGCATTATAATACTTGGCCAAACAAAGAGCAGTGAAGAGGATCTTTTGATCTCTAAGATTTTCTAACCCATTTATGATTTCCATTTCGGACTCATAGATTGGCAGTGAATCAATTTCCACGAGAGGATAGTTTTTAGCTTTGTGAATGATCTCATCAATGCATGAATACCATTTAGCTTCTCTGTAGCTCTCACAGGACTCTTTTAAGAACTCATTGATAATTTTATATACCTGTGCAGGTTCTAAGCCTTTCTCGTGGATGTAATATTTTGCAAGCAGGGTAGCAGTATATGGTATACTGCCTTCCAGCTCTTTTGTTTCTAAAATTTTTTCTACCAGCGTTTTTTCATTCAGTACGATATTAATAACAATCAGCCTCCTCAAACATAGATGATTCAATTTGTTTAATAGTTTCAATGACGAAAGAATCTCCGTCATATTCAAAATCTCCTGATTCAGCTCTTACGGGATAAGAGATCTGGTGATAGTTTCTCTCTAAGAGTCTTTGGACAAGGATGTCTCCAAACATGTCCCATACAAACTGTTTACTCTTACCATTGGTGTAGCAGAGGTCAAGAAGAATGTCACAAGCTTTCTCAGGATCAGGAACAGCAGTGGAAACAGCTTCTCTGAACAACATGACTCGATTATTGATAATGTCTGTTACATTTAGACCAAAACCACCCTTGCCGTTGATCAGAGCATTTAAGGTTTTCATTTTCTTTGAATATTCACTGTACAGCTTCTTAAGAGCATAATAATCATTCTTATTGTACTCATGATCCCTTTTGAGAATAGAGTAATCAAAATCTGTTTGTGTATTCAACTTCTTTAAATAGCCATCAAACTCATCCTCAAAGAGCTTACAGATTCGATTCATTACACAAGGCCCTGTGCCTACAGGCAAGAACTTATAGTAGTGATCTAAGAATTCCGCTTCGTCCTCTGTGATAGGTTCTGTATCAGCTTTCTTGAGTAATTCATCAATTGTGCACCCAAACCAGATAATACATTTATCGTTTGAAGCTTTCACATAATTTGTGTAATCCTTTCTCAGGTGAGAGTAGATGTAGATCATGAAGTATGGTTTCTTGTCAGCTACGATTCTCTGATTGAATTCTTTTCGCTTACGATCCTTTGATGAGTCTTCAGGATGGATGTTGTTGTCTTTTCTGTTATACCAGTAAGATGGGATAGGTTTACACACAATGCCCTTCAATTTGTCAATCGAATTTTGTTGGTATAGCTGGCCACAAATAATTCTATAATCCAGTTCTTTAAACTCATCACTGTCAGGAGAGTAATGAGACTGTACTTCAAACTGAGAAGTGATAATGTTTGTTGTGAAGCCAATTTCATCCCCAAAGGCATCCTTGTAAGCTTTTAAAATGTCTTTTCGTTTAGGAACAATCTTGTTAGCTTTGCGTTGAGCACAAATGATTGATGGAAGAGGACGATTGTTTTCGACAAGTATTTTGTTGTTAGTTGTGAAGAAGAGGTCCCCATCGAAGTCACACCCATTAAGTGATTCACATGTATTATCCCAGTCATTGATCACACAGATGGATGGGAGATACTGGAACCAGTATGAAAGCTGCTCATTGTTCTTCACTCTAAGATTGACGATGTTATAATGGCTTGTCATTGGAGCTCTGAAGCAAGCTACTTCATCAACCTGTCTATCGATCCAATGCTTGTGATACATTTCTCCTGCTTTAAGCAATCCTGTAACTTCAAGTCCAAACATGGATTGCATGAGAGCATATGGATCACCAGCAACGATTGAATAATTACCTTTCACTTTAATGCGTCCGATCTTAGCATCTTGGATTCGTTTCTTGATGAGAGAATGAATCTTAGATCGAATGAAAGGATCTTTGATCATCTCAGGTTCTGCTATGAGTGCCTGAATGTATGTAAAAGCATCTGACTGTAAGATATTCTTCTCAGTCATATTCTTACCTCGTAGGAAGAGCAGAGTCTTTCTGTAGTCCATTCCAAGAATGTCTTTGATCTCTTTTATGGTTGGCTCACAAAGCTCTCTTATTTGGTCGTCTGTAAGATAATAGCTCTGTAAGAACTGATAGTTAAGATTCCTTTCAGTATCACATTCTTGTTCGGCTGTCTTGGCAAGAGCAAAGTGATAATCATACTTCTCAATGTTCTCTAAGTAGTCTTCCATAGACTCATATGCATCCCATAGCTTAAACATAGATGTTGTAAGTATCACCTGAGCGTCTCTAACGTCCCTAGGATGGCCCCAAGCATCAATAATAGTATAAGTCTTAGCTACGTCCTCTGCAAAGGCTCTAAAGTCCATACAGTGAAGCATACCTTTACAGAATGGCCATCCTCTCATGTTGCCAGATGGAAGAGGAGTATCATAATCTCCATTCAGTTCACCGTTCCATTGTCTTGCAAGTTCTGGAAGAACTAATCCTTCTCCATCAGATCCGTTGTGTACAAACTCTTGATCATCAAGAAGAGTTACTTCTGGCTCATCTGAGTTTGTATCATCCACATAAAGAGCTTGTCCCTTAAAGATCGTCTCACAGTCTTGTACAACAATCACTCCTGATGGTGGAGTAACAACTGTAGAAGAAGAGCAGAAGAGTGCTTTGTACGCTCCGAGCTTGTTTGGTATGATCGGAACTTCTTTATTCCTTCCGGCATCTACTTTCTCACAGAGAGCATCGTATACATTGTCACTGACAAAGATCACAACACTGTTCTTTAAACCTCCTGTGGTTCCTAAGAAGAGATTGTAGTGAAGATCATTTACAATGAATCCATGCTTGCTGCAGTAGTCATAATCTTTCTTTGTGTCGAAGACCACTGTGAGGTAGTCTGTTTGAAATCGACATTTGTACAGATCATTGTAGAGTAGTGAGATAAGTTCTTTGCTTCCTCTATTGGCTGAAAGCTCTTTGATCTTCTTTCGGATTCTTTTTGCTCTTATGTCTGAATCATAGTCATGGATCAATGAGTCAATTGTTCTTAATGCTTCAGAACTTGAAAGAGCAATAATGTCGTCTCCATTCTCCCTCGCTTCATTGAGTGGTAGAGAAAGTTTCCACTTCGCCTTTCTTAATCGGCTGCTGTGTAGTTTGTAAATATATTTCTGACTCGTTTTTTGCTTAGAAATAATGATCACTCCTTTTTTGATTTTTTATGTGTTGAGTGGAGAGAAGTTTTTGCGATTTTTAGCCTCTCCAAAACTTAACCTCTTAGTATAAAAATTTCGGCGTCCATAATTTAAGTAATATTCTTAATGTTACTACGTAACATTAAAAATATTATTAAATCATTTATTTATTTTATAAAACACTATTATTAAATAATATTTAATATTACTGTACCGCCCGATTTCGAAGACGGCATCGTAAGAATAGCGTATTTATGCTGTTTGATACATAACAGGGGGTCTAAAACCTCTTCCAAAAAGAGGACTGATTTTACCATGTTTTTGAAGAAAAATGATAACTTTTCGAACATCTGTTTTGTACCGAACATGTTTCTTCTCATAATACTCATGAATAAAATTCATTGATACATCACTTAACTCTTCTTCAGTCATATTAAGTCCATCGAGAAGTGGTTTACGAACCTTGTTCATATACTTTATGGTGTAATTATTTATCAAATCATCTTTTCTACGCTGCGCAACTTTAATATACTTGTCAGTTAAATTATTCTGAACTCTTTTTTGATACATATAAAATTCATACTCTCTTAGGTAGCTATGCTCTTGTGGGTAGAGATACTCTAAGTCGTATACAAACTTAAAGTATAAGTCTTGAAATTCAGGATATTTTTTTATCTCGTGCTTGAACTTAGAGAATACATTTGTATACATATGAGTTGAATATATGTCAACGTCAGCATTCGTATGATATACAACACCTAAACAGTGTTTGTAGATTTCTTCTTCTCGAGGTGTGAATGGTCGCCATTCAGCTCCAGGATGATTTCTACAAATGATTTTCACATGTTTCTTAACTACACCTCTTTCTTGAAGAGACACAATTGCATTCCTAAATCTTCCTTGAGCGCAATCTTTAATTGCTTCATATGCCGTATGGAAATATTCGACAGGGTATTTAAAATCACTTAAGTCATAATCTTTTTTGTTCCCACAGATAAGTCCAAGTTTATTACACCAGTCATATTGGCTCCAGTTGTCATTAATATGATTGTCCAGAATATAGATGATCATCATTTCTAACATGTATCCAGTACTCATGAAAGGACTTTTTAATTCCCATGAGAAGGGATTCTCAACATATTCTCCTCTTGCTTTTGTCACTTTAACTTGTCCATCTTTTTGTTTTTTTACATTTACGAAATGACTTAAATTAGCTTTATGGACTGCATAGTGACTCTTTCTGCCTTCCTTGTCGATTCCAACTAATTTAAGAATGTCAGAGTATTTGCTGTACTTGTGTCCTTCTTTCAGATTGGATAAATCGAAAAGATGTTGTCTCTCTTTCATGAACCAGAACTGTTCGTTTAGATATTCGTTTCTTTCTTGTAATGTCATTTTTTTGACCTCCTTTTTTGCTGTTTCTTTTTGTTAATTCAGTGAAAAATGCATTTCTCTGAGTAATGACACTTTTCTTTCGATGAATTCACATTACCACAGATGTAGAGTAAAATCAATAGTTTTCTGAAGAAAAAATAAAATTGTGAGAGTAATGACACTTTTTATTTCATTTAAGTACGTTTAAGGAGGCTTAGACTGGGATTTTTATGTCAAGTGTTTTTTGGAAATTTTTTAAAATAGTGCTTTCTTTGGCTGTTTTACTTGGCTTGTTCTGGATTTTTCTTTGACTTGTTGTACTTAGATGGGTAGAAATATGGCTGTTTTATGCGATTATGCAAAATTAAAATAAATTAATTTTTTATATGCTAAAGTATTGACTTTTGAAAAATCAAGTGTTTTTTGAAAGAAATTTAAAAAAATTTTTACCGTGTGGAATTCTCAGAGAAGAGGTTTGCATTTATATAAGAAGAGCTTGGTTTTTGAAAAAATTTCAGAGAGATGGGTTTATAGCAGAACAGGCGTTCTATATTTTAGGGTGCGAAGAAGGGGGTGTTTCTGGGGAAAGTTTTTATGAGGGGGAGGGGTGTATGTGGGGTGTTCGGAAAGAAATGTGGAGGATGTTTTTAGAGGGTTTTGAGGGGTTAAATGGCGTAGATGTGGGGTGGAGAAACGTCTGGCTGAACTTGTGGTATAGAATTACCCGCTATAAAAAATATGGCTTTCCTGTTCATGGATTTACGTTTTTAGTAGGGGGCGAAAATTTAATTTTAAAGGCTCGAAAATAGGTATTTTCAGACTTTTAAAAGTCCAAAAAAGCACGTATTTATGCGGGTTTGGGGGTGTTTGAAAATATTTTTAAAAAGTTAGTTTTTGGGGTATTGTAATATCCTCTCACCCATGTATAGTATGGTTTGTCGGAAGGATACCGACGTTAAAGAAGTATCCGAAAAACTTAAGAAAGAAGATGATAAAAAGCCCAGTGCGTGGGCAGAACGCACGAACAAACGAATACTACCTATTTTAGCTTTTGGCGGTTAGTCCGCCACTCATACGGTTAGCCGTATCCCAAAAAGCCAAATAGACAGATACCAAAACAAAAAATTGTTTTCGGTTTAGTTCCATAAGGTGCAGGGATTACAAAGAAGTTCGCTTCTATGTGACAGTGTAACCCCTCCGGCATTAGTTCGTATCACGACTAATCCGCAAAAAATAAAGTTTGTTGAGCGAGTCGCTCAACCAGTCTAACAGGTAGCCTATTACGCTACGACTCTGCCCTTTTGCAGACGAGCGAGTAGAGCTGGTTCAAGTCCAGTGGTTGAGATTTTCCAATATTAACAAGGGTACGACTGTACCCACCAAAGAAAGAAAGAGGTAACACTATGATTACAATTAAAACATTCAACAAGAACACTTTAGACTATGATGCAACTATTAACATGGTTGAACCTAAAAACTTAATCGCAGAACAGACAGAAAACTTCAAACTGTCCGTACAGACAATCGCTCGATATTGGGCTTATTGTCAGGCGAAAAAAGACCGCTCAAAAATTCTTGAGAAAAGTCCACAGTTTACAAGCATTAAAAAAGACGCCATAACAGCTGATGAACAATCAGCATATGCACGTTATACAGCTTTATGTGAACATATTAAAGCTTATGAAGCACTTGAGCTGACAACTGATGAACAGTCAATCATTGACAACCGTGCTGACTTGCCTATTATGGTAAAATTCTACGCTAGTTTTGTAGCTGATGATGAAGACTTCATTATGGCTGATTATGACAGCATTTATAAAAAGTGCCGTGACTTATTCACTCGCTACGTGTTAACAGACACGCCAGTGGCAATGAATCAAGATAGCACATTCAAGGCGTTAAAAGACGAACTTGTAGAGTGGTACAACAAACATTTTGAACTAAAAGAAGATACTGAAATGTTCACGGCTCAAGGTTCTTCAATCAACAAGGTATCCACGTCTTTCGCTCAGTTACTCGTACAGGATTTCAAGATGGGTGCAAAACTCAATAAAAAGACAGGATATGTTGAACTGGGTACATACCGTCAGATGAAGACCTGTAAAAAAATCTTTAGAACATATATGCTTGCAAAAGTACAGCGTATTTCTTTAGATGATGCAAGAAAGACTCTACAGGACGAAATTGCAAAAGACACGAGAAAAGAAGAACAGGCAGTCATGGCAGACGAAACTGTAACGGATGTAGTTGAAGAAACTACACCCGCAACAGATGAAGTCAGCAAAATGACCAAAGACGAACTTGTAAGCTATATTGACGAAAATACGTCAAAATATAAGGTTGCTGACCTTAAAAAGATGAAGAAAGCCAGCCTTGTAGCAATCGCAGACAAAATTAGTAAATAGACACCTCCAAACAATTTGTAATAAACAGCACGACTGGACGGCAGTGTAGGTAAGGTTCGATTCCTTACCCGTGCTTTGAACCAACAAACAATACAACACTCACAGACTTGTGAGAGAACAGGAGTGAAATTATATGAGACAGTTTAGAACCGTCAAAAGCTTCAATGAACAACTCCACAACGTACGCCTCCCAAAGGGTGCTGTCTGTGGATGCTATCAAGGTATCACATACTACTGTGACCACCTTGAATACAAGCGTGTAGTATCGCCACGTAACAAAAAAGTCTGGTCACAAATCCATATCCACATATGGGATGACAGGCTCAAGCTATGGCACAGTGGCAAGAATAGATACTATGACTCTCTTTGTGAGTTTGTAGTATCTAAGATTGAACAATTCGGACTCAATCCTAAAGATGTTCAACCAGTACTTGACTACAAATCAGCTGACGTATTACCACGTCAGAAGATGCCACAAACTTATAGTGGCTATCAGTTCAGAGCTGGCAATATGCACAATAGGACTCTGACAGATGCTGACGCCATGAGACCATATCGTTTTAATGACGAGTACGGCATCAAACCAACAAAATAGACACCTCCAAACTCACTCTCCTGTGCGTATTCTATGCACATATAGTTGTAAATCGGACAGGAGTGTGATTATGACTATATACTACTTGACCTATACGATGGGTATTGACATGACTCCGTTGTCAAATCGCTATACAGTGTATTTCAATTCCAAAGATGCACTTGACACGTTTGTCAATGGGTTTATGAAAAATACCTATCAAGAGGGTTACAATGAGATAATCAGCAAGGGAAAAGCCCACTGGAATTCTTACGGAATCCTCATACCAAAGTAGTACTTAGACAGGATGGGATAGTATATCTATCTCATTCTGTGTGAGCAACAAAGGAAATCAATTCTCTGTGACCACAGAGAGAAAGGAAATGAAACATGAAAACGAAAAGAGATAACACGTCAACAATACTAGGAATGGTAGCAATGGTGTTTTTGAGTATAGTTCTGATATTAACATTAGTATTTCCATATGTAAGAAATAAGACAGCTAAGGTAAACACTCGCACAATCACAGGCACATACAACAACGGAACCATTGTAACTACAGACAACAACGTATGGAAAGTATCAAACTACAATGGCATCAGCACAAAAGGGAACCACAAAGTCACTGTCAAGTTCGATACAAAAGGAACTGACAGCGTACTTGATGACGAAATTGTAAAAATCACAGAAATCAGATAAGTAAGAAAGGAAACAAATATCATGAAAAAATATACAGCAACATCACAGGCAATTAACTATGCAACAAAACACTTGTTAGACAGACCGGGGACATGGGCATCTGCGGAAACTGGAAAGATGGTAACTCGTTGGGATGATGAACTTAAGTTTGAATGTGAGTCGGATAAAGGAGTGTTCTACACCGACAATATTATGGAAGCTATTGAATGGCTGTATACAGATGGAAGTACAACAGACACTAACACAATTATCGCAAAAGAAATGCTAGAAAAGGTAAAGCGATATTGTATTAAACAAGCGAAACGTACTTATGACATCTATAACAAACCACATAAACTTGTAAGCGAAGCCTACGCAGGAGAGAATTATGCTTACAAAGATGTAGTTATAGCTATCAATAGTGTTATAGAAGACTTGGGAGAAATTGACACAAAGGAAAGTGTTGCGATACAAGCAAAAAGCGAAGTCTTAGTTGACTTAATAAAAGAACAGCTTGCACGTATTGATGATTGTGAAGAACTAGATAGAATGTCTGGAGTAGATTACTATCATGTAGCAAGTGAAGTACATGAGGAAATAAGCAAAAGACTTAAAGAACTGTTACATGGACTTTACGAAATCGAAGATTAAAGCAAACCAGAAAAGCAAAGGAGAATAAAACTATGACAAAACAGGAATTAGAAATTATCAAAGTGAGAGCAATCGAAGCTCTTGCAACTTCACCAAATCATGTTGAATTAGAAGATAGTCACAAAACAGTTACAACACATGATTGTTGGAAATTTGAATGTAAATCAGATACAGAACACTTCTATATAGAAAGTATCTTTGATGCTGTAGATTGGCTGTATGAAGATTTAATTGCAGATGATGAAGAAGAGAAATGGAAACTTAGATTCACAACAAGGGTAGAACCAAAGATTGTAAGAGATATTTTGGAAAGTCTAAGTGAATACACTGAGATTCTTACAGGAATGTCAGACACTGCTTGGAAACTATATCGAGAAAATGGAAATGAAATCCATCTCGGAGAAAATAATGCATATGCAGCTGGAGCGGATTTGTTTGCCCAGATGCAAGAGAACCTAGAAAAAGAGCTAAAACAGAAAGGAAACTAAAACCATGAGAACAAAAAGAGAATTAATGACAGAAATCTTAGAAACAGCTGTAATCGAATCTGTAAAGTCACCAGATTACACTCAGGTATGGTTTAAAGATGAACATGATATTCTTGTGCATCAAGGAGTGATTGGCTACGGAAAGCCAAGTGAAAAATGTGACAGAATATTCAATCCATGGGAAATTGAAGAGGTGTTAGATTACTTCTTAGGACACGACGAAGAAGAGAACTATGAGTTGGAAGCAAAAGCAGATGAAGAACAATCAAAGCTTACAATAGCCGTGGAAGAAGCGAAAAAGGAAGCGAAGATTGAAGTTTTGACAAAACTAAAAGCAAGCTATGTAGATTCACATAATGAATATTCAGAAACTGATGACGATGCTTATAGAGCAGTCATTGGAATGACTATATACGGTAAATGCATTCAAAGCATTGAAAAGATGTTAGAAGAATTAAATTAATTTACGAATCAATACATAGAGGGGTAGTGATTTGATATATATCTAGTACAAATTACATATATTTGTAGCTAGAAAATCAGCCTTAGATAGCCAGTAAAGGAAATCTAAGGCTCTTTTTGTATCTATAAATATATTAATTCTTGTGGATGCACAAGAGAAAGGAAGAGCCTATGGGATTAACAAAAGAAGAAATCTGTTACCGCTCAGAAACCATTGCGTACTACAGCGGCTTTGGTGGAGTAGAAGTGAAACAAATTACATATGGAATTGAAGACTACATGTACTGTGTATCTGGTGCATGGGGTGGTTATATGAGCTGCCACAAACTGAAAATCCAGACAGACATCAAAGGAAATATGTTCGTGAAATTACACGGGTATAGACTATTCTTAGATGAATTCATTCGTACAGGAAAGGAACAGACAGAGCTATGGAAACTATAACTTCTTTAACATTGTTTGAACAACAGTGTATGGAACAAAAGACATTCAAACTGAAAACACTAAAAGATTTTGGTCATGCAACTTACAAAGGATTTACACTTCGTAATGGATATAGATATGGAATCACAGAGGAAGACGGAATCTATGTTGCGACTTCAAACTGGCAACAAGGGAACTTCATTTATATGTACTTTTATAATGAATTAACAAGCCAGTGGGAAGGATTATGGATTGACTTAGAAGACGTAGAGATTGTGGAAGAGAAAGGAAACTAAGATGTGGAAAATTGGAGATAGAGTGGTTGTTGTGGGGATTCTAGAGCGAGATCACGGCTGCAGATTAAATGTTTCAGTGGGCGACAAGGGAACTATCATAGCTCATGAAAAATATGATAATAGCTACTTAATTCAATTTGATAGAGACATTAATGGGCATGGTGGAGCTATGAAAGGGGAAAAGCCCTTAGGCAAAGATGGACATTGTTGGTGGATGTTTGATTTTAAACAAGAAGAGGGTATTCTTGTGAGCTATAACTCCTTTAAGTGTAAGAGGATTTCAAAGAAAAGAAACAACAACTTCTACTAAAAGAAAGGTAGGGCAAACATGAGAGAACTTAAACTTGAAGATTGCAAGGTGGGGATGACTCTTAAGCTAAAGGAAGGTTGTCCTTTTAGAAAGCGTTGGATAATTGATTTAAATACACAGATTACATGTGTAGTTACTTATAGAAGTAATACCGGTATCAGAGTAAAATTTCAAAACATGGATAAATATAGAGGAGTCCCTATAATGTGGAATTTCTATATAGATTATGCATTAATAGACGCTGACGATTATGAACTAATCTCAAAAAACTTAGAACATCCGAACAAGCGAAAGAACAATTATTACTAAGAGGTGTAATATGCAGAAAGAAAGAGAAATTCAATTTGAAGATTGTCATATTGGCGATGTTTTTAAGTTAGATAGACGTTCGCCATGGGTTGTGGAATGGATAATGGAATCAAATGGATACATCCCTAGAGAAGAAATCACAGCAGAGATTGTACATATGATAAATAATGGTGACGTCAAAAAAGTTGGGATAAATGTTTATATAGGTAAAGCTTCATATGATCATTATGATACTTCTTATCTCCGAGAGGGAAGTAGGTATAAGGAAGACAATCTTGAAATGAATCTTAAAATGAAAAATCGTATCAAAGCAGGAAGAAAGAACAATTATTATTAGGAGTGGTTATATGAAGACAAAAGAAAGGGGAATTCGATTCGAAGATTGCCATGTTGGAGATGTACTTAGGTTAAAAACAAGATGTCCTTTTGTGGACTATTACCTTACATCTGAGGGAATTGCTGTAGCAATAGAAGATAAGGTTACTGCAACAGTAGTTCATAAAAAAAGAAATACTCTAGATGTAATAGTACATGTAAATGGAAAAACATATGCACCATTTCGGGATTGTTGGCTTGCAAGTAGTTCAGCTTTCCGTGAACATGTTTTTCACATTAATGTCGATTCGAAGATTAATCGAAAGAACAACTATTATTAGATAGATACATATAAATAAGGTATTTCAAAATCAGTGGAGTGATTTTTGTTAATACATGAAGAAAGGCGGGATTTATTCCCGTCTTTTTTTAAAACAGAAAGGAAATTAAGATGAGTAAATTTAGATTTTTAGATAAAGAAGAAACAAAAGTGTTGTTACAGGTAACAGAATGGTTAGATAATCATTTCTTTAGTCCAGAAAATAAATTCGATGAAGAATATTTTGAGAAATACATGAGAGCAATCATTGACAACACAAGGGAAATGTACGAAGCGGTATACATTTGTGTGAACACAAAACCTGTAACTGTAATGATTTATGACTATGTGCTTGACATTATTATTACTGATGCACGAGTTGACAAAGAAGCTAGAGAGATTGTAGAGATTGCCTTTACAACTTGGTTAATAAATATGACAGATAAACCATTTGAAAAGATTTTTGGATGGATGATTGAAGAAAGTTACAGACTAAGAAAAGGAAGAGAGGATGAAGAAAATGAAGATGATGAATAGATTTGAAACAGTAATGAAGTTAATTTGTTGGATTGCAGCAGTGACATTGGCATGGATGCACGTTTCAATTGTTGCAGTGATTGCACTTGCATTGGTTGGAACTTTTGGAAGCGAGGTTGATTTGGGTGAAAAGTAGACAGATGGGAAGACAAGTATGCTTCGATGATTGTCATGTAGGCGATGTTTTTAAGATAAGTTTGGATAGTCCTTGGTATAAGAAAGTAGGTCTACACCAATTTGAATTTAGTAGCGTTACTCTATTCACCACACTAACAGTCAAAGTAGAAAAAATAAAACCAAGAGATGGAGCCGTTTTAACACGCTTTTATATTGATAATACACCAACAGAGTGTAAATGGTGGTTTTTTAGAACTTCAGGGTCTGACGTAGAAGCACTATCAGATAATCTTGAGTTTCTACCAAAGAGAAAGAATAATTACTGGTAAAGAGAGGTGTGAGGATGGAAGAGAAAAGAAGAGTACACTTCGATGATTGCGAAGTTGGCATGTTTTTTAGAATAGACCAAAATTGTTCATGGATGGCCGAAAATGAATGGGATGATAATTTTGATGTATTGAAAGACGCAGATGACTTAAAAGTTAAAATTATCACCAAAGACACTGACGATAACAGTGTCGAGATAGAAGCTTGGGCAGATGATCAAAAGACAGATATAACAGACTGGCTCTATGAGTATGGAGACTATCCAGATGAAAGGATTGGAGATAACCTTGAGTTTATACCAAAGAGAAAAAATAGAAAAAATAACTATTGGTGAGGTAAGTAAATGGAAAATAAATTAAGAATTGGAATGCAGTTCTTAGAAGTAAAAACAGGAATTGTCTGGAAGCTTACAGATATGAATTTTACACAAGAAGGGTTTTATATAACAGACGTATCATTGTGGTTTCAAGCTGTACATGTAAATACAGATGAGGACGATGTATGGAAAAGTGCATCGTCAATGATGCCTAAGACAATGCTCGAAAGAAGATTGAAAAAAGGCGAATGGAAACAAATAAACAATAGAAAAAACAATTACTATTGATTAATAGTAGAAAGGACATATTATGGAGGATTTAAGATTAGTAACAACAGAAGAATTTAATGGAGTTGATTGTAACTTTTACAAGGCAGATAGCAACATGTGGATGACTAGAGGACAGATTGGTAAAGCTTTAGGGTATCACAACCCAAGGATTGCGATCGGAAAGATACATACTGCACATAGAGATAGACTTGATCCACTTTCAGTTGATACCAATTTAGGGTCTACTGATGGAAAAGAATATTCTACCTATATATATAATGAAAGAGGCATCTTTGAAATTTGTAGATGGTCAAGACAACCAAAGGCAAATGAATTTATGGATTGGGTATGGGACATTATAGAAGCTTACAGACGTGGAGAATTCCAGAGAAAGCCTAGGGAAACAGCCATTACACCTGTTGAGAAATTCTTAGATGGAATGCAGAATATGTTCTTAGAAATGAGAGAAGAGAACAGAGTATTCAAAGATACGGTATTGAAGATTTTAGAATCTCAGCAAGGACAGGAAGTACAAAAACTTGTTGAAAAAGTTGAGGTTCAAGAGAAAACTGTTAATCAAGTAAAAACAAAACCAGTTGTTAAGATTGAAAATCCTAGATTAGATTCTTGGAAGTTCGAAATTGGTACTAAAGCAGCCTATATTGTTTTTAATGGAAATGAATATAAAACAAAAGGGAAAGTATTCTCGGCATGTTATTCAAAAATGAAGAATGTGTATGGAATTTGTTGGTCACAGGAAAATAAAGAATACAGAAGAGCTTTCGGTTTAGAATCTCAGAGAGGTAGATTAAGTACTTTAGATGTTGTATTCAATGATGAAAATTTGAAAGACCTGTTTGACAGCATTCTTGATGGAATATATGAAAACACAAAAAGAAAAGCTATAAAGAGAAATACGGGAACCAATCCAGAAAAAGATTGGCAATATTATAAAGAAAAGATTCAAAAACTTTGTGAGCAAACAGGCAACAAAAGTTTAGGCGGAAGCTCTATTTACTCAGGAATCATTAGAAAGATGGATGTAGATTGGAGCAAGTATGAAACAAACAAAAAGAAAACTGAATTAGTTAAAAAGTATCCAGAGTTGTTTGCAGAGTTCTGTAAGACGGCGGATAAGTATTTTGAGGAGAAGTTAAAATGAGTATTAAAATTTTAGGACTTCGTCAAGATTGCTATAAAGTAATCATTGATGGAGTCCTTTTTAAATTCCCAACAGAACAAGAGTTTTTGGAATTCTTAGAGGAGATTGAGATATGAGTTTTAGATTTGAAGTAGGTCAAGAGTTGAAAGTACATAAAGATTTAAGCAATTTTAAAATTTATATGAGACCAAAAGGAACTATATATATCTTAAGCAGGAAAACAAGAGTAGATCATAAAGGAATTGAGAGAAACCGTTATAAAATCGCATATGAGTTTCGTACTAATTTTCTTAAGATTGGGGATGGGAGTCGTCATTCTGGTAAAGACTTCGTATGGGAAGAAGATTTGATGAGAGCTGTTGGTCAACGGAAAAATAATTATTATTGAGGTGATTAAAATGTGGAAAGTCGGAGATAGAGTCGTAATTATTCAAGATGCTAGGAGACCTTTAACATCCTTTGTAGGTTTTAAAGGAACTGTTAACTTTGTAGATGAGGATGGGATAGGTGTAGCTTTTGACAAATATGTAAACGGTCATGGCTTAGGAGGGTGTTGCCAAGAAGGTCATGGATGGTATTTGTCCTCAGACGGAGAGAACGAAAACGAAGCTGGATCAAATGGAATGAGAGTTAAGAAAATTAACAACAGAAAAAATAATTATTGGTAGGTGATTGAAATGTGGGAAAAAGGTACAAGGGTTAGAATTATAAAATCAAACAGACTTATGACACAAGTTGACATCATGGGCACTGTGGTTTACATACATAAGGATAAAAATGATCGTTTTAATGATCATTTTATAGTAGAGTTTGACGAACCTATGGATGGGAATTATATGACTACTTTTTGTGATTGCAAACCGAAGTGTTGGTGGTGGTTTGATAATGTTCCGGGGAGAGTTGTTGAAACAGATGGTATAACAATTGAAAAAATAGGAAAAAGAAAAAACAACTATTACTAAGGCGGTGAGAACATGTGGAAAGTTGGAGATCGGGTTCAGATTGTAAGATGTCCCTCTGGGGAAAGAAACCTTGGTATAAAAGGAACCGTAAAAGCAAAAAGTCCTTATAGAATTACTGTAGAATTTGACAAAGAAATGGGAGGGCACAGTGACTGTGGGAAAAGCAAAGTTGGCTGTTGTTGGCATTTCTGGGAGTATTTTGACAATTCAGAGTATGCAGAGCATGAAGGAATAATAATAAGAAAAATAGCTTCTAAGAAAAATAATTACTGGTAAGGATGTGATGAAATGAAATACAAGGTAGATCAAAAAGTGGTCTTTGTAGAAAACTTGGACGATGTACTACTAACGAGAACAATAGAAGATATAGACGCAATGAGAAACGACAGTATCGTTTCTGGTATGAGAGGAGTAATAACACAGATAGATACGGATTGGATAGGTGTTGAATTCTCAGAGCGAGTTCATAATGTTCATGCTGGACAATTTCCAAAAGGGAGAATGGGATACACATGGTGGATTAAGGACTATATACTGAATGAAGCAGTTAGAGTGGTTCGAAAGAAAAACAACTATTATTGAAAGAGGTGTTTAAAAATGAGTTTTAATATTGGAGATAGAGTGGCTGTTACAGACTTTGGTATGGTCTCACAAGAGAATTATGGAATTGAAATAAAGATTGGATACAAGGGAACTATTATCAACTTTTTAAAGGTTGATGTCCCATGGAATCCTGATGAGATAATTAAATTCTTAGTAGAGTTTGACGAACCCATGGATGGACATGATGGAAATGATTTCGGTAAAATAAGTGGGAAACCGGGACACTGTTGGTGGATGCGTGGAAACCAAGATAGTAATTTAATCAAATGGCGAGATAACCGGGATTGTGAAGCACCATTAATATGTAAGAAAATTATGAAGAAAAGGAAAAACAATTTTTACTAAAAGCACAGGTTCTACTTGTGCTTTTACATTGTATAGGATGACCAAACATTGGTTGTCTTATAGAGTGTAAAAGCTCTAAATTACATATCTAAAATACATAACACTGCAAATTAATGGCTAGGGCAGGATCGTGTGTAAAGAGATACATAGCTACAATAATATTTTATAAAAGAAAAGGAGAAACAAAATGAAAGTAGTAATCGCAGAAAACAGATTAGAGGTAGTAACAGGAATCAAAAAGGCAGACTTCGACAAACAGGTAACAGACATGACTGTTAAAGACGACAAAGGAAATGTGACATTTAAATTAAAAGTTGGAGAACAGCCTAACATTTCAGTACTTGGTTTAACTTGCAACACAACTGTTGACAAAGAGTTAGCGGTAACAATGATTCTTCCAATGGAAACAGATGTTGAAGAAATCAAAATCAAGTATGGTAAGGCTTTAGTAGCAGCTGAAAAGAATCTGAAAGTAATTGCTGACAGAATCGTAGCAGATACAGAAGCAGTTGATGGAATCTTTGCAGACACAGAAGAAGCAACAGAAGCCTAGGAATAGCCTTGAGTAAAGGTAAAACAATATAATCTAATATCAATCCATTCACTTATAGGACGTCTCCCAAGGGCGTCCTTTTTAGTTACACATTTACATATTCAAGAGATTAAAAGGAGAACAAAATTATGATGATCAATGTAACATTAGCAACAACAGCAGGTAAAAGTTATGTAACAGCAGAAGGAAACCAGACTCCATCACAGGTACTTGAAGAGAACAGCGTAGCAACAACAGGAGCTACTGTATCACTCAATATGAGACCACTTGCAGATAATGAAAAAGGTAAAACTTTTGAAGAATTAGGATGCACAGATGGTGATTCCGTAATGTTATCAGCAGTTGTAAAAGCAGACTCAGCAATGTAGTAGTAAATCAAATTAGATAGTAAATATTGAAAATCATAACGCCATGGGAAGTAATAAATTAGATGGGACAGGATGATTTGAGATTTTACATATAAAGAAACTTAAAAAAATCAATGAATTAAAAAGGAGAACAAACATGAAAGTATCATTAAAAGAAAACGCATTAGAAATCAACACAGAAATCAAAAAAGCTGACTTTGACAAGAAAGTAAGCAACATGACAGTAACAAACAAAGATGGTGTACCAACATTTGTTTTACGCTGTGGAAGAGAGGGAGAAATTTCTCAGTTAGGACTTACATGTAACTCTACAATTGACAAGAACTTAGCTGTAACAATTGTGTTGCCTCCAGAAACAAAAATGGAAGACATCAAAGTTGAATATGGTAAAGCCCTTGTAAATGCAGAAAAGGGATTAAAAGTCCTTGCTGGGAGAATTGAAGCCGATACGAAAGCTATTGATGCGATTTTTGCGGAATAGAAAGTAAAATAATATCTAATGTAATTTCACAACAAACATGGACAGCCAACCCAATAAGTCCTATGAGTAACTGTTAACCAAGCAAAATATTTTCTCTTTCGACTCAAAAGCTTTGCATGTAGGGGTTGGACAGCAAAGCTTTTGTTTTAGTAACTATAGAACACAAGTATTAAAAGGATATAAAGGAGAACAAAATTATGATGATCAATGTAACATTAGCAACAACAGCAGGTAAAAGTTATGTAACAGCAGAAGGAAACCAGACTCCAAGTGAAGTGTTAGCTGAAAATAATGTAGCAACAACAGGAGCCACAATCTCTATGAATATGAGACCATTAAGTGTAGCTGAATTAACTGATACATTTGAAGAGCTTGGATGCACAGATGGTGATTCTATCATGTTATCAGCTGTAGTTAAAGCCGATTCTGCTTTCTAGTTCTAGCAGGTAAAGAGAGAAGAACATGAGGAGCGTAGGTGTCATAGCCTACGTTCTTATTTTTTACTTATTAATTATATTCATAAGAAAGGAAAATACATTATGGAAGAAAGAAAATTTAAAGCAAATGACTACGTGGTAGTAAAGAATTGGGATGAACTGGTTGAAGAATATGGATTGGTTGATCCCGAATCTGTTAGAGAACAGATGAGGAATGATGAGGATTGTTATTGGTCTGAAGAAGAGATTAATGAATACAATCCAGAAATCATTAATGTTCCATGGGGAGCAAGAAAAGCAATGATTGATGAACTTGTAACTATGGGATTGATGAAAGTTAAGGAATATGGAGAAGATGGAAGTATCCAGCTGGAAAGCGATACTTACATTGACAGTATTATCCCAGAAGAGATTTTACAGCCTGTAAGCGAAGATGAGGTTAAGAATTATATCTTTTGGCTTAATAAAAAAGATGATGATTTTGTAATGCAGGACTACGATTTTGCTCGAGCAAATGGATTATTAAGTTATGTAGGATTGGTTAATGGAAGTATTGATTTTATCGGAGGAAACAAAGGTAATGAATTAATTGCTTATTTCTATGCAGCATCAATTTTAAGATCAATTGATTTTAATGAGGGAGTTACAGAATATCTAAGCCATTGTCATGAAGTTGGTGTTCATGCATTTGACCATCTTTACACTGACAGAAAATCACATTTGCAGGTTGTAGCGATAAAAGATGTTTCTGAGGATGGAGAAGAAGAACTTGTTAATATGTGGACAGAAAGAGGCTGGGAAGAAGTTGAATTTCACCACGATAAAGTTTTTAAGGTGCTTACTCATCCTGAGCAGAAAGGAACCACAATTTTCTTAAATGGAGAAAAAGAAGATTATAAAAAAGATTTTGAAGCTTATGAACTGATCATGCAGATTGTTAGCCATGTTTATGGAGATACAATGCAGGATGTTTTAGAAGTTGTTAGCAATAGGGATAGATCAGAAGCTATGAATATGATCCGTGATATTTTCTCAGAAGCGGATAAGCAGTATGTGAAAATCAAAAACAAAATTAATATTGAAAACTTCCTAAAGGTTGCATCTAAAGGTCAGCAGAAACATTTAGAACGAGAAGTTCAGAATAATCAGGACAGAGTTAATAGCTATAAAGATAATCTCAGACACTCTCTTAATGTTTTAAGAGAGTCACAAGAAAGACTCTTCGGATATTTACATATGAAAGATGATTCCCAGTTCAATGAAGTAAGAGAAATGTTAAACATGATGGGTGATGATTTAAGTGATTTTAGGTGTGATCCTAGCGGTGATTGGTTTAGTTTTGCAATCGTTCAGCCATTGTTATATTGGGATGACGATATTTACGAAAGAAACTTTGATGATGAATACTTTGAAGAAGAGGCTGAATATGAAAAGACGAAAAAAGTATTCGACAAAATCTTTAAGACAAGAGAATACACTTTGTATCTACAGCAAGCAATAATGATTGACTTGGTCAATAATAAACCAGTTGCAATGAGAGATTATAATTACACAAATGATATGTATATTCCTAACCCACATTTCCATGAGTATAACTGTTGGGGAGCAAATGAAGCAAATTTAATTGAAGCGATTTCAAACAGAGATTATATGTCAATTTTTAATCTTGTTAGATCAGCTGTCGCTGGAATTTCTTTATATGATACTGCTGTAGTAGGAGCTTTCTTTAATTATTGTGAAGACAGATTTACAAATAAAAAATGTCTTAAAGTTCCAGGAAGAGAAGAATTTATTTCATTCAAAGAAGCAAGAGCATTGGAGGATTAAAATATGAGAAAAATTAGAATTGAAGAATTAGATGCACAGAGATTAGTACAAGAAGTGATAGCGAAAGCTATCACTTCTATTGGTTTAACCCCAGAAAAATTACAGATGGAAATTAATCCTAATGTAAAACTTAAAGAAGAAGAGAAAATTGAGATTGCTTTTTCAGAAATGGCAGAAAAGAAAATGTATTATCTCATTCACGAATGTGAAAAAGAAATTGGTTGGCATGGACTTGTCAGTCGAAGCGAAAATGGATTCTATGTAGAAGACATTATTGTATTCCCACAGGAAGTTACAGGAGCTACTGTAACATCAGATGATGAGCTATATCCAACTTGGATGCTTAGTCAGCCAGATGAGATTTACAACAAGATTAGATTTCATGGACATTCGCATGTAAATATGGCAACAAGTCCAAGTGGTGTAGATGATACATATCAGGAGCAGATTATTCAACAGTTTATGTCTAGTCCAGTTGATGAAAATAATTTTTACATATTCGGCATTTTCAACAAAAAGGGAAGCTATTGGTTAAATATTTATGACATTTATAACAATAAATTTTATGAGACAGATGATATCAGTTATGTTTTTTATCAGTCAGATGAACAGGCATGGGCTAAAGAACAGATTAAAGAGAATGTAAAAGAAGAAGTAGTTGTAAAAACAAGTGGATATTATTCTAATGGACATGGTTACAGAGGCGGTGGATACGGAACAGAAGAGCTGTATGATAGTTGGAAAAAGAACTATGACAAAAACAAAGGCAAAGAGAAGCCAAAAAAAGATGAAGCAGAGTTGCGAAAAGAATTAAGTGGAGCAATTATTGCAGATTTAACACCTCCAAAATGGCATAGTAAATGGAGTAAATGTTTACAGAGGATGATCAGCTGTGATGAAAGTCTTAATGATTTAATTGAAGAGTATTGTATTACTTATCCAGATTATAGTGGAACAAAGAAGAAATAGTCCAGCGGTGTGATGTCAAGAGATAAATAACACAAAAAACATATATTTTTGTATATATCTCATGAAGACAAAAAACATCCACCTAAGCCCTGTCGTTCAAATTTTTAAAAATGAACAGGGCGTAGCTCATCAGCAAGTAGATGGAATCTACTTTGCTGGACAGTATAGGCGATTGTCTTTCAGCAGTCGAAAGACTAAGCGCACAAATTTACGGGCAGTTAATGCGAGTGCACGTTTGTGTTGGCATCTGTTTACCTCTTTATATTTGAGGCGGTAGAAGTCGCTGTATTCCTTGTCGCATCTTACAAGAGAAAATGCAGCTTCACACAGATAGTACTTTAAAAATCGGTTGCCGGATGGAATGAGCCGTGTAACTTCGGACTCGAAGCCACCGGACTGGTGTTGCTTCCAGGCAAGTCCTGCATATTTAGCAAGAGCAGCCTGACTGTTAAAACGATTGATATCGCCGATTTCAGCCATGATTCCGGCTGAATAAACAGGTCCGATACCCGGAATGGATATCAATACGTTTGGCAAGAGTTCCATTTGGGCTTTAATAGCTTTATCGAACTCTTTTATTTGAGATTCCAATGCCTTCATGGAGGTTATGGATATGGAAAGCACCTGATTGACAGAATCATTTACCGTTTTTGGTAAACGGTAAGAACTGCGGGCAGCTTTCTGTATGGCTTTGGCTACTGCATCAGGATCAGGAAAACGATTCTTTCCTTTTTCAATGATAAAGTCAGTAAGCTCATGTAAGTCCATATTTGCCAGTGCTTCTGCGGATTCAAATTCATCGTAGACAGCAAGGGCGGTAGTGCTGAAGGTATCGCTGAAGACCTTCTCCTGCGTCATCGTAGAATACTTCTTGAACAGCACATTCATAAATCGCTGCTTTTCTTTTACCAGATTTTGAACAGCGAAGAAACGTGCCCGAGTGAGGTTCTGGAGAGCTTTGTAACGATAGTCTCCCATATATACCTCTTTGTTGATTCTACCGAAACGCAGGCAGTCGGCAATAACAAAAGAGTCCACATAATCATTCTTTGGAAGGTCATTATAAGCGTCATGAAACTTTTTGACCTGCTTAGGATTGAGGACATGAATCTTTCTGTTAAACGGCGCCAGAGTGGCATCTTCTCTTAAGAAGTACACGAGATTGTCTCCATAAACAGAGGTTGCTTCAAGACCGATTAGAACCGTGTCAAGGGAATGTGAAGTTAAAGCAGAAAGAATTCTTTTTACCAACTGGGTGGAACCTTCGTGTGAGTTTGCAACAGAAAAATTACTGTGCTTATCACCATTTGGAAGCATTAAGTAAATGACATTGGATTTGCTGCTTACATCAATACCGACGTAAAGTGTGTTCATTGTAATCACCTTCTTTCGTTGTAGATTAAAGTGTTCAATCGGCTTGGTAAAACCCATGATCATGGAGCATCGACACCCTCGCATATAAGAATCCAGCTTAAGATGGACAGATGCGAAACCACACTGCTAGATGGTAGTCCATGTACTTAAGCAAACAGCCAGCCGGTTTGAAGCTAACTTCCATGTCAGGGGAACAGACTATTTATGAAGCAACCATTACTGGTTCAACAGGGAGAAAAAGAACTATTACCTGATTGACACTAGGACAATTATATCATGGGCTTTGCTAAGCCTATTGAACAATATTTATTTGGTAACTAGATACATGTATTTATGTATCTAAAAGATATTATACGAGAGGAGAATGATTATGAATACAAGTAAAGTTTTAGAATTTTTTGACGCACAGACATTAGTTAAAAAACCAGTTCATGTAATTGGATGTGGAGCAATTGGTTCAAATGTCGCAGAACAGCTTACAAGATTAGGAGTCTCAGTGATTCATCTCTGGGATTACGATCATGTTGAGCCTAAAAACGTAACTAATCAGATGTTTTTTGATGGGGATATCGGAAAAGCTAAGGTAGACGCAATTGAGAATTTGTGTAAGTCAATTAATCCACAGATTAAAATAATCAAACATGAAAGAGGGATTGATGAACCTTATATTTTAACAGGATATGTTTTCTTATGTGTAGATAATATTGAACTTAGAAAGAAAATTGTAGAGGCCAATAAGTTAAATCCAAACTGTATTGCGTTTTTTGATTTTAGAATGAGACTTACAGATGCACAGCATTATTTTGCTGATTGTTCAGTTAAAGAACAGGTTGAAAACTTAATTGGAACCATGAATTTTACCCATGAAGAAGCGGCTGCAGCAACTCCTACAAGTGCTTGTGGAGTGGAATTAAGTGTATGCTATACAGTTAAGAATATTGTTTGTTATGGAATTGCAAATTTTGTTAACTTTTGCTTAGGGAATGAACCAAAGCAAATGATCATTACAGATATGAAGACAATGGATGTGACAGTATTCCCTATGTAAGAGGTGATGACGTTGAAAGAAGAAAAATATAATGCAGTACCTAAAAATTATAAGGGGGTTGTAAGACTTAAACCATCAAAAGCATACCCCTCCTGTTATTGGCATGTGTATGTTAAGTTGGAAAGAGGTTATCGTTATACAGATAATCCAGGTCACTCAGTGATCGTTAAGCTTTACAAGAGTTATCAAGATTTAACAAATAATGGTAGACCTATAGGAGGAGGCCCTATACAAGAAAGAAGGTTATATGCCCCAAGAGAACGTAAGAATAATTATTGGTAGGTGAGAATATGTGGGAAAAAGGTACAAGAGTTAAGATTATAGGGGGAGCAAAAATCGGTATAGGGGGAACAGTGGTTATTGACAACGCAGAAAACCATCTCAATGACACTAGAGATCGCTTCTTAGTAGAGTTTGATGAACCCATGGGTGGACATAGTGGGAATGGAGCTTATGAAGGAAAGAGGGGACATTGTTGGTGGTTTGATTATTGCTTAGACAATGTTACTACCACAGATGGCATAAGGATTGAGCAAGTCAAAAGGAAGAATAATTATTACTAAGGGGTGATTAGATGTGGAAAGTAGGTGACAGAATAGTAATTACTCATGGAGTTAAAGTTAGTAGCGTATTTAAGACTGCAGCAAAAGGGACAGTCACTGCTGTAGATGTGGGATCTACAATGCCTGTATTGGTTGAAATAGATGGCACAGGAAGAAGTATGTGGTTCTGTGAACATGGTGATGATTTAGTTTGGGACGGCATTACTTGCACACGAGTGAAAAAGAGAAAAAACAATTATTATTGAGAAAGGATGATGACAAGTGCTTAAGGTTGGAGATAGGATCGTATTAACAGAAGAAAGCCGTCAAAGCTGCAATGTGTTTAATGAACATCCGGGAGATGCTGCAACGGTTATAGGAGTTTCGCAAGTAGCAAGTGGGCTTGTTTATGAATGTGTTTTAGAATTTGATAAGAATATTGGTGGACATGGTGGATTTCCGTCTGCTAAGGGTAAGAACGGTCATTGTGTTATGTATTGTTTTCGTCCGATACTGTGGGATAAGTATTTTAGGAAAATCCAAATCAAACGTAAGAATAACTATTATTGAGAAAGAGGTGATCGTATGCCAGAGGATGTAAAGTACCGTCCAGTTCCTAAAGGATATAAAGGTGTTTTTAGGCTAAGAGAAGATATGGCGTCCTTAGACAATGAGTTTTATGGAGCATGGGGCATTATAGACGACAAGTTTTTAAAGGATGAAGATTATTATAATGAAGAAAATGAATTTAAGGGAGATCCTGATCATGTAATTCGAGCAAGTTTTTACCCTAGTCTTTTAGATCTGCAAAGAGGTGAAAATCTTATTAGAGAAGTAGGAAGAGTGTCTGGGACAGAAAAGTATTGTTATATTCCTTTCAACAGAAAAAATAATTACTATTAAGAAAGAGGTGATCAAATGGAGAATGATGGTAAATATCCTCCAGTACCTAAAGGATACAAGGGTATTTTTAGAGTTAGACCTGGTATGATAGAGTCAAAAAATGTGTTCTATAAAGCATATGGTATTACAGGAAAAGGTATTATAGAAGACATTGATTATTTAGAAGGCCAAGGAGAATTTACAGGAAATCCAGATCATATAATTAAAGCTATTTTTTATCAAACCTATGAAGACTTAAAGAACAGAGAATGTATGATACACGGAAGGCCTGTTAAAATAAGAGAATATTTACTTTACCCCGTATCAAACAAGAAGAACAATTACTGGTAGGTGATTTAAGATGATAGAAGCAACAGATATCAAAGAGGGTATGAAAATTCAGTATAAGGGTGAGGAATGGACTATAACAAAAGTGCTTGCAGAATATAATAATGTCTTGGATCTTCGGAATGGTTATACTAAAAAAATCATTGATCAAGATAGTTCATTGATTTTGATTGAAGCATCGAAGAGACGCTTTGTACCTGAATCAATGACTATGAAATGGTTCTTTAAAGAACTGAAATATGGAACAATAAAGATTTTAAATCGTAAAAATAATTATTATTGAGGTGATGTGATGTATTTAGAAGACATTAAAGTTGGCCAGAGAGTAAGCTATCGAGGTCATTCCTACATAATAACTAAAAATATTGTAAAACAATGGGGAACAATGAGACTCTATTCCCTATATTCATACATTAAGAAAAGTACAAATTATCATAGATCGCGAATGTATTTCCAAAGAGTGGAAGACAAAAGTGAATCAGTTGACGGATTTTGGTTATTATATGACGAGATTGAAGGAAGAATGAATCGAGGTCTTATGAAATTTTTGAACATGTCAAAGAAAAATAATTATTATTAAAGGGGGTGCCACAAAGTGAACGAGATCAATAAAAGGAAATTAGAACTGTTTATGGATGATCAGTTATGGAGACAAAATATTACACATCAGCAAAGTAAAGGTGTACATAGAGATGTATTAAGAATTGTGTGCGATCCAGAATATAAAGCACGGCTTTTAGGAATGATCTGGGATGGTAATTACAAAATTGCACCTCCGTATGTAGTAGAAATTCCTAAAGACAATGGAAAAGTAAGAGAAGTGTATGTTAATCAGCCAATTGATAGATTTGTTATGACACAAATCAATTATGTTTATATGCAATTGTATGGTCATATGATTCATCCAAGATGTGTGTCTTATCAGAAAGGAATTGGAGTTAAAAATATCGTAGATGATATTTGTATGGAGCTTAAGAAACATCAGGGAGCTGTTGGTTATAAGGTAGATATTAGTAAGTATTTTGATAGTGTAAGCCGTGAGGTCCTTAATGAAATGATTGATAAAATTGATACAGGAAGTCCTATTGATCAGATTGTAAGAGATTATTATATGGATGATTGTATTATTGACCAGAAAGGAAATGTTATTGAGAAATACAAGAGTATGACTCAAGGGTGTGCAGTGTCTACATTCTTTGCCAATTGTGTTTTAAGAGATGTTGATGAAGAATTAAGCAAGATGGATATTATTTATTACAGATATTCAGATGATATCTTGATGGTTGGTAAGGATGCAGATAAGGCTTTGAAGATGTTAGGAGAGATGTTAGAAACAAAAGGACTTACATTAAACCCTAAAAAAGTAGAAACAGTCAGTACAGATCAATGGTTTACATTCTTAGGAGTGCGAATCAATGGACAGAAGAGAAGTTTTTCTGAGAAGAGCTTAAAGGAATTTCAGAAGCACATTAGAGAATATGTAAATAAAAAAGCCGGAATTGGTAGTGTTAAAGTTGCAATCAGACAAATTAATAAATATCTGTATTTGAATTTTTTAAGAAATCCTAATGAGTTCGGTTGGGCTGAGTATTTCTTTAGTATTGTAAATGTGGAAGATGACATTAAAACATTAGATATGTGGATTAAAGATACTCTGAGAGGATTGTATACTGGTAAGAGAAAGGTTGGTGGCCTTGGTGTAAATAAAGTAACTGATGAATGTGGAGTATTAAGAGGGAAAGGGAAAAACGTAAGTGCAAACCTTGGTAAGACAAGAAGTGATAAAGACATTTTAGAAGAAGCAGGATATATCAGTATGAATGAAATGTATCATCAGTTTAGATATAGCAAAGAATTGTACAGGGCTTCATTAACGGCTTTATCTTAAGCGAAACCTAACACGAGGTACTTATGTGAAATGTTATAAGTCAAATCAGATCCTTAGGATACACGGGTGATTCCATGCATGGTCGATAACCAGCATTCCATCACCCGTTCCTCCCTGGATCTTATCATCATAAAGGGAATTTAGAAACGTGTTATTAACATGAACATAAGAAAGTTACTATGGACGTTGTATGTGAGACAATGGAATTACATATAAGGCGCGTTGAAGCTGCAGGATGACTGGCAATACATTGACCAAGTCATCCCTGCAGCTCAACCGCTTTATAATCATAAAAGAATAAAGGAACATAGCATTATTGTGAGCATACAAACAAGCTAACATGGGCTAAACATACGAGGCATTGAATCATACATAATAAGAGCACGCTGCCTTATGCAGCGGGAAATTAGTCTCCACGACAGTAATTTCACCGCTGGCACAGGCCAGCGTGCTCTTATTAATCATAAACCAATAGAGAAAACATGTCGCCAATGTAGAGTATGTAGAAAGGGAAAGCTATGAAAAGTTTATTTAAAGTATTGTATGAGCTGTCACAAGGAAACAGCTTAATGATTAATAGTTGCATGTCTTTTAGAATGACAACTGATCTATACAAAAGACAAGTGAGATTTAAGAAGTATAAGGTTGTTGATCAAGGAAGCGTAGTAAGTGATGTGACATTGTGTAATGGAGAGGTTATTGAGTATGATGACTTAATAAAGGAAGGAGATTTAGATTTTATATTACCAATTGAATTAAACGAAAAAGAAAATCCATATGAGGTTATTGAATACCTGTATGGATTATTTTATTGCTCAGTTCCTGATAGATCCGCTGTTCAAAAGAAACAGAATTTTATAGCAAAAGGATTAAATGATTTTGGAGCAAATGATTTTACAGGAATGAGAAGAAGTGAAATTCAGCCATTGTTAGAGCTCTATGTGTTACTTGCTGGAATGAAAGGATGGATCACTTGGAAAGATGATAAGTTGTTCTTTTGGAAAGGTGAGCATAAGAGTTTGTATATGTATAGAAAATGGATTTTAGGTTATTAAGAAAGGAAGAATGCAAGATGAATGTAGAAAAGAGTTTAGAAAAAGCAGGAGTAGACACAAAGAAATATCCTTCATTAGCTATGCAGAATATTTTAGGATATCAAGGGAAAGCGTTTGCAGAAAATTCATACCTGTATAAAAAGATTATGGAAGATGGACATGTGTTTAATCCTTATATACACAGAAGATGGCTCCCATATCAGTTTATGAATTCTGTCTATTGGGTAAGGCAGTATTATGCAGAGACTATTGGTTATGCAAAGATACTTGAAAGAGAATTGACAATTGGAAATAATGTAGGTAATTGGAAATATATGTACGATAAATTTGGAAAAGAGCTTAATGCTTTATATACACTCTCAAAAAGAGATAAAAAAGCGTATAAAGAAAGATGGGCTGCTTTTGGAAGATTAGAAATTTTGAAATATTTCTCTCAAGGGTTTGATCGTGTAGGGATAAATCAGAATACATTTTTGGAAATGAAAAATTTATTAGCGGATGAAAGATTTGAAGCTGAACGATATTGGCGATATACTAATTGTTTATTATATAAACAGTCACAATTTAGAAAAGATTTGGTAACAACAACTTTCCATTCAGGAATTTATTTTACATTAAAACATATTATGATGTTTGATTATGAAAAATTACATATGTCTTCATCCCAAAAAGAAAGCCTAAAACGAATTAGAGAAGACTTAATTAACGGAGACTTCAATTATGAGCAGGCTTTTACAATTATTGAAGATTACGTAGCAAGATATTACAATCCAAGATAGAGAGGGGAATTATATGCCAGAAGAAGTAAAAGAATTAACTATTAAAGAAGCAGATGAGTTTATTAAAAAGAAAGTAATCGGAGTTCTCATAAAAGCAGATGTAACAATCGTAGTAAATGAATTAGAAGCTATTTATGGAGATTCGTTAGCAAATGGAACGGTTGGAGATTCGTTTTATATTTATAACTGTCCAGAAAATTATGATGAATCAGATTATGAAGAGCTTGAGTATATTGACTATGATGATATGTATGAAGAGAGAGCTGAAGCAGGAGATTTCAATCTTAAAGTATATAAGTGGTTCATTGTTGATCCAAGATTTACAGAATTATTAAAAGATTTAGGAGAGATAGTTGCTCCAGATATTAACCTTTGGGGATGTTGTGAAGACATTGAAGACGCAAGCGAAGCAACTGTAATTGAAGAATTTTTTGAAAGAATGCAGATTCTGTATGGACAAAAGAATGCAATTATTACAGAAAAGTTGACTGCTTAAGCCAACAAAAGGGAGATGTACCCTTTGTAGAAATACTTATCATCAACCATCGAAGAAGGGAGGTCTTCAGAACCCTCCGCATTGATTGCGCTAAACATCACTTCGTAATGATTTAGCAACATCAACTGCGAGAGGAGTTCTGAAGACCTCCCTTCTTGAATCATAAATACATAGAGGAATACATCAAAGATAAGTTGTTCTACATTTTTTTTTGCAAGAGATATACTTGCTGATTTAATGAATTGTGTCTGAATCACTCACATGATCAGGAGAAAGGAGGCATAATCTCATCTCCTCCACTGGCAAGCCAGGGAGGACTTGATGAGATTACACTCCGCTGCGGCGTCATTGTGCCTCTATTCTCCTGATCATGTTTGATCATAAACCAATAGAGAAATATATCACCTCACAATGAGTTAAATCTGTAACTATTAATTTACATAGAAAAGGAGAAACAGATGAAAGCGATTTTTAAAGGAGAAAAAGTTGTAAGAACTAAATTAACATTAGATACTGGGCTTGAAAGGCTGGGAGGATCGGATGTTAGCTATTTTGTAAGACGACCTAAGCTGACACATGAAGTAACTGAAGAAAAGGGTGGAATCATTTTAGAAAAGGATCTTTCTTTTAATAAAATCTTACTCTTAAAAGATGCTAATGAAGTGACAGTTGATGAACTTACATTTGTGTTAACAGGCATTATTGATTACAACTTAGATGAAGAATGTGTAGTTTTTTACACAGATGCTTGTTGTTCAATTGAAGATGCAGATAAGCAGGACAACATTGAAGCCTATCATAAACTTTTGGATGCGTATGAAAAGCAGGTAGGAACGAAAGAAAGTCAAGAGGAAGAATGCGATTGTGCCTACTGTAATGGAGATTACGTTTGTGCTTTTTGTAGAGAGGATGATGAGTCAGAATCAGACGATGAAGAGGACATCAAAAAGAAAGCAATGAATGATTTGGATGAAATTCTTACAGGGTTCTTTGGTGACGTTCCGGGATTCAAGTGTTAGTTTAAGATTGGTATTGAGAGAGACACTTCTTTATGAGGTGTCTCTTTTAATATAGAAATTTAAGATAAGAAAGGAGATGAAAAAGGAAATGGCAACAGAGTTTGACAAACGAATGAAAGCTTATGAATGTGTCTCAAGACAGTACTTAACAAGAAGAGTACCTGTAGCAATTAGAGTTGATGGAAAGGCGTTTCATACATTTACTAGAGGGTTTCAGAAGCCATTTGATGAAGTGCTTAGCAACGCAATGCAAGCCACAATGATGAAAATGTGTAGACAGATTCAGGGTTGTGTATTTGCTTACACACAGAGTGATGAAATTACTTTTATTCTTATTGACTATCAGAAGCTAAATTCTGATGGCTGGTTTAACTACCGTACTGATAAGATGTGTAGCATTGCAGCGAGTATGGCTACTATGGAGTTCAATAAGGCTTTTAGTGCTTTTGTTTATGGATTCAAATTACATAAGGGAATGAGTATTTCTGATGAAGATATGGAAGTGCTTAAAGCCTATGAGAAATCTAAAGAACGTGGAGCTATGTTTGATGCTAGAGCATTTTCAATTCCAAAAGAAGAAGTCACAAACTTAATCTATTGGAGACAACAGGATGCCATGAGGAATGCAGTTCAGATGGTTGGACAAGCATTTTATTCTCACAAAGAACTTCAGGGTGTTAATTGTGAAATGCTTAAAGAAATGTTACTGGCTGATAAGGGAATTGAATGGGATAAGATTCCTGTGAAATACCAGAGAGGCAGTTGTTGTGTCAAGGTTGATGGTGAATGGACTATTGACAATAACATTTCTATCTTCAGAGGTAGTGACAGAGAGCAAATTGATAAGCTTGTGTTTGTTGAGAGTGAAGAGGATCAGGAGTGATCAGGAAGGAGAAATATGATTAGTGATTTATAAACATGAGAAAAGAACTGTAACGGTAGAGGAAATTGAAATTAAATCATGCCCTTTTTGTGGCTCAGATGAAGTGAAACCGATTTACTACAAAGAGCAATGGGGATGGTCAAATGCCGAAAATTTTGTTAAATGCTGTAGATGCGGAGCAAAAGGCCCTTTGATTTCAAGAGTTGAAGGCGACCATACCATTGAATCAATAAAAGCTTGGAATAGAAGAAACTAATCAGAAAGGAGCATAAGTGGAAGTAGAAACAAAAGACAGCGTTGTGAAAACCGTAAAAGAAGTAAATCCAAGTAAGTTTGAAGAAGAAGTTTCTAATTTGATTAACAAAGGATACAAATTAGAAGCTTCTTCTTGTAATAGCACTTATTGGAAAGCTATTTTAGTTTTAGAGAGGAAGGAGTAGAGATGAATGAAGTAGAAACAAAAGAGATCCCGTTTTATGGAGATACACTTTTAGGTGTAAAAGATGAGAACGGAGAAGTTTGGTTGGCAATCAGAAGCACATGTATACAGCTAGGGTTTAATGAAAGACGAGCAAGGGCACAAAGAGAGAAAATTCAAGCTGACAAAGTCTTATCCAAAGGTGGCCGAAATTTTGGCCTCCTTACAGCAGGGGGTAAACAAGAAACATTTTGCTTACATGAAACATATGTGCCACTTTGGTTAGCTAAAATTACATTAACCAAAAAGATGGAAGAGGATATTCCCAATGTTGTTGAAAAGCTAGAAAGATATCAACTTGAAGCAAGAGATGTTTTACATAGGGAAATGTATGGCACAGAAGAACAGAAAGAAAAGCTTCACAATAATCTAGGTTTACAAGGAGAAATTATACAACTAAAAGATGCTGTAGATTCTGTAACTGAACAGCTTAAAGATCAAGCAGAGAGATTAGATTTAGTAATGGACAATCTTACTATTGATACTAAAAAGCAAAGCAAGATTCAGAAAGCTGCGAAAGACAGAGTTAATGAACTTCTTGGTGGAGCTCATTCAAAACTGTACAAAGCTAAAAGTGCATTGTTCTTTGCTAACCTATGGCATCAGTTTAGAGAAGAATTTGAATGTGGAACTTATAAAGATTTAAGTCCATCTAAGTTTGATGAAGCAATGGACTTCATAAGTGGTTGGACATATGTAGAAAGGTAGAGGAAGTTTAGAATGTTAATTTTATTTAGAGCATTGTTGATTATTGCAACTATAGTGTTAATTGTTGGGTGTTTTGATTCCAATAAAAAGGAATCAAAGAAATCCAAGAAAGGGGCTTTATGGGCATTAGTTCCTGTTGTGATTTTTGTACTTACATTGTGTATTGTATATGTGCCATCTAATAATGTAGGAATCCGTTGGTCAGCATTCGGCGGAACTAGCAGCAAAACATTAAACGAAGGAATTACATTCAAAAGCCCAATTGATAAGATTTACTACATTCCAACTACTGTAGAAGAGAGAACAATCAAAAACGTAAATGTGCAGACTAAAGATGCACAGTTTGTCAGAGCTGAAGTGAATGTTAAGTTCCGTGTTAATCAAAAAGATGCTTTTAAGGTATATAAGAGATACACAACACTTGATAACTTAAAGCAGAATATTATTAGCAACTATGCACAGAAGAGTATTGAAACAGTTGTTACTCAGTACAATGTGATTGATACTCTTGGTGCCAAGAAAAATGAGATTTATGCTTTAGCTACAAAAGATTTACAGAATATGCTTAAAGATGAGGGTGTTGAGCTTGTGCAGCTGACTATCAAAGACATGAACGCAGGTAGTGAGATTGAAAAAGCGATCGCTGATGAGGCAGTTGCCAAGAAACGTGTAGAAACAGCAGAGCAGAATCGTCTTAAAGCTAAGAAAGACGCTGAGACCAAGGTAGTTAATGCTAAAGCAGAGGCAGATGCAAACAAAATCTTAGAGAAACAGTTGACAAATAAAATCTTAATTCAGCAGTGGATTGAGAAATGGAACGGAGAGGTTCCTAAAGTATCTGGCGATAGTAAATCTATGATCAATATTCAAGATCTCTTGAATTAGTATTAAGCCGGCTCGTAAGAGCTGGCATTTTGGGGACATAGCTTAATTGGCAAAGCAAAACTTATCTTCCATAAAGAACTTAAAACTAAAATTTTCATATTAAATATTTTGTACCTCCCTATTGTAATAAAATAACACTTACGTTTATGTGGGTTCGAATCCCACTGTCCCCATTGTAGTTTTACATAAGGAAGTAAAGAAAGGAAGTAGAAGTATGTTAATTGTAAACCAGAAGAAATCTGAAGTCTATAATATACAGATGATGAAATGCTTGTATGTATCTCATTCTGGAGATTGGTTTTTTATCAACATGGATCTTTTAGGAGAAGAAAATGTAACCTTAGGGGATTTTAGTTCATATGAAAAAGCGAATGAGGTGTTGCTTAAATTTGTAGATGAATATAAGAACCGTATTCCAGATCAGAATACGGTTTTTTACATACCAGAAAAGTAGAGGTGAAAGCAATGGAAATGATCGAAATTGAGATTAAGCCAGAGACAAGAGAACAGTGCAATAATTAGAGAGGAGGACACTATGGATAGAACAGACCAAACAGCAATTATGGAATCCGATGCAGTAGATTTGAATCAGCTAAAACACAAAATTTATCAAGAAGCAATTAGAGATATCGGCCAATCAGGATATGAAGCCCATATACGTGATTTATTTGGTCGTCCAGTACTTGATTTTGCAAAAACACTTGTTATAAATCTTCCAGGATCGTGTTTTGCAAATTGTCCTTACTGTATTGACAAAGGCTTACGCAAAAATGTTATGAACTATGATGATTTTCTCGAAACATGTGAGATTGTATTGAAAGAAAAACATGATTTTAATGAAGTTTCTATTACGGGAGGGAGTTTACCTTCTGACAAATTTAATGAGTTGATAGACATTATACAGAAGTATTGTCCAGATGTAAAAATCACATGGAACACGAATGGAGCAAACATAAATAGTTCATACAACGTATCACACATCAAGTATATTAATCTACATAGAAATTCAGCAGATGATAAGACCAATAAAGAACTATTTTATACTGACACAGAAATTATATCCATTGAAGATTTTAAGCAGTTTGCTGAGAATAAGCTTTGTATAAGAGTAACTGTTGATAAGGATTTTGATATAGATGAGTATGTAAAATATAAAACCCCAATGTATCTTAATCGTTTGTTGCCAGGTAATACTGAGACAGAAAAGGTATTTAATAAGGTAAAAACAGCTCTTAACATTACTGAAGATACCGATGTGCGTCGAAGAAATCATTACATAAATGGAATATATAAAGATATTCCTGTTAGATTATGTGTTGGAGATCATCTTGCAAAGCATGTACCCAATAAATATCCCGCGTGGCTTAATGTAGTTATTATCCATCGTAGTGGAGTGGTTGCGGGGTCTTGGTATGAAGATGATAAGTTTTTATATAAAAAAGCAAATAAAAGCAATTAAGGTGGAGTAGCGTTTTACGACTTCATCTTTTTTCTAAGGTGGCGAAACGGTACCTTAGCCCGTAAGAAAGGAAAATTTACATATGAGTAGAGTTAAAGAAATTAAAAAGCAAACAGATAACAAGTTTTTAAATCTGTACGACTATACTGTGGTTGATAAGAATGGAAATGAGCATCCATATTATGTAGCTAGTAGACACAATGAAGAAGAGCTGGCAGCTAAAGTAGGAGAACCTAAAGCAGATGCAGTGCTAATGTATGCCTATTATGGTGAGAAAAGAGACAAGCTGGTATTGATCAGACAGTTTAGATATCCAGTAAATGATTACATATATGAACTTCCTGCAGGTCTTGTAGATGAAGGAGAGACAGTTGTAGAAGTTGCAATTAGAGAAATGAAAGAGGAAACTGGTTTAGATTTTAAGCCATGTGATGATATGGTGGGGTTAAATAGACCATGCTTTTCAAGTGCTGGTATGACCGATGAATGTGTTAGCACTGTTTATGGAATTGCAAGTGGTGAGATAGATCTGAGCAAGTTAGAAGCGAATGAAGACTTGACAGTACAGATTGTAGATGTGGATGAAGCAGTGAGAATATTAGCAGAAGAGAAGTTGGGAATCAGGACTTATTATCTGCTGTTGTTGTTTATTGCTGGGTCTAAGAATAGATAGGAGTAAGAGTATGGCTTTTGGAAAAGAACTAAGACGTGTATTAGATGAGAAACATATGACGGTAAAGAAACTAGCAAACGATACAGGAATTCCAGTTACGACTTTGTATTCAGCGATTGCCAAAGACAGTGATACGGTCAATATGGATTATTTGAAACGAATCTGTAAGGTATTAGGATCAGTTTATTCAACGAAATTGCTTAAGGAAATGGGCTTAGAGTTTTCAATAGAATTGATTCCTTTTGAGATTGATGAAGATGAAAGAAAATTACTTGATTGTTATCGGAATTTAAAACCCGAAGGGAAACAGATATTGATGCACTTTGCGGTTGATGTTGTAGAGAAGGTTTTACCAAAATAACAAAGGAGATTTACATATGGCAGAGTTAGTTAAAAAAAGAAAGTACATCGGATCAGTTGCAGCAAATGGTATTTGGCAATGCTGATTTTGGAGAAGTGAGAACAGTTGTTATTGATGGCGAGCCGTGGTTTGTTGGAAAGGATGTTGCACAATGTTTGGGTTATACGAATCCAAGTAAAGCATTGGCAGATCATGTTGATGACGATGATAAACTCAATAACAAAACGTTATCGAGTTTAGGACAACGTGGTGGCTGGCTTATCAACGAGTCAGGTATGTATGCATTAATCTTTGGAAGCAAGTTAGAGAAAGCAAGAGAATTCAAAAGATGGGTAACTTCAGAAGTGCTTCCAGCATTAAGGAAAACAGGACATTATGAAGTTGCAGCAGATCAGAGTGTTAACCAACTTTTAGCAGAGTTTGGTGATTTCAAGGTTACATATGTTCAACAGATGGTTGAGTTCAAAGATGCTTTAGAAAAGCAGACAAAGGCATTTGACAAGAGTATTTCAAACATGACTCTTTCAACAAGTCAGCAAAATAAAGTACATAGGGCAGTTAAAGATAGAGTGGGTTCACTGTTAGGTGGTGCCCACTCTGATTTATATAAAGAGAAAAGCAGAATGTATTTTGCTAATCTTTGGAATGATCTTAAAGCTGAGTTTGAGTGTGGTAGTAGATGGCAGGATCTGAATCCGGCTTATATGGAAGAAGCTATGAGTTGGATTAGATATTGGAACTACGAAGGGAGATAAGTTATGAATAATGATATAAAAGAGATGAAAATCTGGATCTCACAGCGAGATAAAAAGTATAGATATATGCTGTTAGATCGTATGAGACAAGATTGTGAGTACTATTTAAATGGTCATGAGTGTGTTAATCATTTGTGGGGCAAGACAGAAGAAGAACAGATTGATTATATGTTATTCATTTGGGATTTGTTCACAGAGAATGAAAAGCCAGAATGGTTAAGTAGAGAGCAGATTATTGAGTTTGGGAAAAGAATGGGAGTAGAGGTGAAAGAAAATGAGTACATATAAAATCGGAGAAATCTTAGTATCACAAAGAGAAACAGAAGTTGAAACAATTTTTGGACGAAAAGAGGTAATTCCTAAAGGAAACAAAATTATTATTACAGCTCATAAGCTTGGGCATCATATTAGGAACGGCATGAAACAGCCTTTGCAAAAGGATGCTGTTGTAAAAGGTTATGACACAGAAGGGCTTGCAGAGTATTTGTTTACATGTATGAAAAGTCATCTTCCGATGGATGATATGATGTATGATTATGACTTAACAGAAGAGGATATCAAAGAAGTTATTGAAGAAGCATTGGATGAGATTTTTTAGAAGAGGTGGTTAGGAAATGATAACTGTATTGATCATGTTTTCGATTGTGATAGTGTATGTAATTATTTACAAAACAAATCATTATTTACTAACACATAAAGAATCACCATGGACATATCCAAGATTACATAAATGCAGATGTGGTGGAAAGCCACAAGTTAAATGGTCTTATAGTCCAGATCTTAATTATGAAACACATAAATTATGTGGGTTGAGAGGAATATATGAAGTTAAAATCAATTGCCCAAAATGTGGCTTTTCTGTAACAGTAAATAGGCATTACGATTTATCAACTAAGGGGAACAATTTTAAAACAATTCCCGATCCAGGAAGTATTAATAGGGCAAATATGAAAGCGATAAGAGCATGGAATGAAACAAGTCCAGAAAAATGTGAGGAGTGTGACCGATGAAAAAGAAATTGTTAGTTTGTTGTATGGCGACAATTATGGGATGTATGTTAGCAGGGTGTGACGATGGCTCATCGTATTATGATGAAAATGGAATCAATAAGACATTTACAATGGAAGACATTAATGGAGAGTTAAAATACGATACTCAAACAAAGATTGTTTACTACAGGTATGTAGGAGGACATGTAGGTTATATGTGTCCATATATCAGTAAAGATGGCCAATATTGTAAGTATGAAGATGGTAAAGTTATTCCTTTAGAGAAAGGAGAGTAATTGTGGAAAATAAGAAATTAGATAAGTTCAATATGAAGTATCCAGTGATTGTATTTCACGATAAGACACCTAAAGAAATTCCATACATAGCCTATATTCCGTATTTCCTATGTAATACACAGGGAAAAACTGAAAAAGAATTGGAGCTTATGGTAGATGATCTTATTAAGATGTGTTTAGAAGAAGATCACTGGCAGTTACCAAATTATGCAGATCCTGATATTAGTGATTGGGAATTAAAACAAATTGCAGACAATTCCCTTAAGGATCAGGGAGTGACTGAGGAAGAAAGAAAACAAATTGAAGTATCTGTTTGGTGGTATGAAGTGAAAACAGAGCTTAGGAAGGAACGATAAGATGGAAGTAATGTTTTACATATTATGGATTCTTGGCTTGATTGCAGCTTTGTGTGTGATTATTGGAATCCCATACATGTTAATTTATAACTATAAGAGAATCAGAGCTATTGATAAGAAACTTGATGGGATGCTCAGAGGATTAAGCATTATGTTTGGGGAAGGAGATGATGAGGAATGAAACCATATGATACAGGACTTGTTTGTGGAAGATTTCAGACATTTCATAAAGGACATGAGAGACTGGTTGATACCGGTCTTTTATTATGCGATCGCTTATTAATTTTAATTGGATCAGCACAGGAATGTGGGACAGAAAGGAATCCATTCAATATTAATACTAGAACAAAGATCTTAAAGGAAATCTATGGAGACCGACCAGAGGTAATGATCTACGGATTAGCTGATATGACAAACGAAAACGATATTTGTCCTGAATGGGGTAAATATTTGTTAAACAATGTAGATCGTTATATCTACAAGAACCCCGAAATTATGATTTATGGGAACGATGAAAGTCGAAGTGGTTGGTTTGACAAGAAAGACTTAGCTAATACGGCAGAGCTGATCGTAAATAGACAGGACTTGCCAATCAGTGCAACTATGGTAAGAGAAGCTATGGCAAAAGATGATCGCAAGGAATGGATGAGTTTAGTGAATCCAAGATTACATAAAATGTATGATGAGCTGCGAGCAGAACTTATGAGTGTGCCATTTTATCAGGAGTTGACGAATGGAAAATATTAAATTAACAATTAAAGTATTTTCACTCGTATTCTGTGCAATATTATATGTAGCTATCTGGGTTTGGTTCATAATTACTGGTTGCGATGACTCGGACAATTGGGATTCACCTGGCCATACGGTATTTCTCTTCTGGATTATGTTACATGTAGTATGCTTAATTGGAGTAATTTTGTGGGCATGGAGTTAGAAAGGATAATGTTAAGATGAGTGATTTTAAAGTTGGAGATTATGTATGGGGGATACAGCGGGGCTGGTGTGAAGGCATCATTAACGGTGAAATTAAGAGATTTGAAACTATAACACATGACAACGGCAAAAGTGCAAAACTTGTATATATTAGAAATAATTATGCAATGTTAAGTGGTTATGTAAAAGAAGATGATATCTACAAATCAAAGAGTGACGCTGAAAAAGCTTATAAAGAAGAAATTCAGAATAGAATTAAAGAATATAAATCAAGAATTAACACAGTAGAAGACCTTGTTAGATTTATGTTCACTGAGAACGTGGCATATGCTGAGGAATATACGGATTACGAGGCTCGACAGGCGGTAATTGAAAGAACCAAAGAGTTGTTAGACATTGAGTTAGGAGAATGATGTCATGAGTTTATTGGAAGCCGTATATTCACTAGCGTTGCTTGGTCTAGGATTTTTCTTAGGATGGGGTCTTCATTGTATCAAAATGGACGATGAGATAAGTGAAAACAGAGATCTTGTGGAAAAATTTAACAGATGCAAAAACAGACTTGAATATGCAGAGTATGAAATATCCACATTAAGACGAGAAAATCATAAATTACAAATTCGTGTAAGTGTTTTAAAGAGTGATATTACAGCACTTAGAACAGAAAATGTTGCACATGTTCAGAGGTATAAGGAATCGCCTGAAGTTAAAGAAGCAGTTAAATATGCAATGAAATCAGCACATCCTGACAATGGTGGAGATGCAAAAGATTTCATGAAATTTAGAGAGCTATATAACAAGATTAAGTAGAGGAGAAATAAATGGAAAAAGATTTATATCTTTACATAAGCATTGGAGACAATGATTTCAAAAGGGGACTTAAAAATGTTTGTGAATTATTGTACGAGTTTTTTCAATTCACTGATGATTATCCAGAGAATCAACAAGATTTAGAGGAACTTAAGCCAATCGTACAAAATCTGCTTTATCAGAGAGACCAGTTAAAGAGATATAAAGATAAAGCCTATCCTAATGTTCCAGTAGACTACTTCAAACCTCAAATGGAGTTTATTTATGGTTCAAATATTCCAGATTGGGACAACGGAGAATCAGCATATATTCCAATGTTTGATGATGGAGAAGTAACAATTAGATAGAAAGTATATAATCGAGTATCAGATTTAGAATACAAGGCAGTATTAATCACAATAGACATCCAAGGACACGGCGACTGAAATCTACCACAGGAAACATTTAAGTCGCCGAGTACCCAGGATGTCTAAGATCATAAACGAAATAGAGAAAGATACCACACTGATGAGTATTCTGTTTTAAAGAAAGGGAGATTACATAATGAGAGTAGTAGAATCAGGAAGAAAATACAAATTTTACAATAACGCAATTACAACATATGAGCAGTTGCCAGCAAAAACATATAGGGTAGCTTTTAATGATCAGGAAGGTTTTTCATTGGTTGAAACACATGACTTAGAAATGACAGAAACAAAAGTTTATGGTCAACATTTAGAAAAAGTAGATAAGGTTCTAAATGCGTTAGATAAGATGAAACGTAATTTAGGAGTGATCTTAAGTGGTGACAAAGGAATTGGTAAGTCATTATTCTCTAAAATGTTAGGAATAAAAGCGAAAGAAAGTGGAGTGCCAGTTATCTTAGTAGACGAGTATATTCCAGGAATTGCAAATTTCTTAGACAGTATTGAACAGACTGTAATGGTATTGTTTGATGAGTATGACAAGACTTTTGATGAAAAGAAATATAATTGTCAGGCAGAAATGCTGTCATTATTTGATGGGATGAGTGCAGGCAAAAAGCTATTTGTTATTACTTGTAATAAGATTGATGAGCTAAGTTCCTTCTTATTAAACAGACCAGGAAGATTTCATTATCATTTTAGATTTGCTTATCCTACAGTAGATGAGATTCAAACATATATGGAAGACAAACTTGAAGAACAGTACTATGGAGAAATTGAAAATGTAATTGCCTTTAGTCTACGAATGAAATTGAATTATGATTGTCTTAGAGCAATTGCATTTGAGCTAAATACTGGGTCAAGGTTTAAAGAGGCGATTGAAGATCTTAATATTTTAAGAATGTATAGTACCGAATATATAGATATTGTTGTTGAATTTGAAAATGGGAAAACATTAGAAGGAAGTGTACCAGAAAATGAACTATATGACAGTTCAGGATATGAGATGGATTTGTTTATTCCTTTGAGTATTTCTAAATCATACAATGATAGAGACATTGGAGAAGTGAGATTAAATTTTGCAGACAATTACGTAGATCCTGAGGAAAAATTAATTATGTTTAATTTTGAAGATAATAAAGTTAACTTTTATGACACTTATACACATAAAACACCAGATGAGGAAAAGTCTAAAGTTGCTAGAGGAATTACTAAAATCATTGAGGAAAATTATTCAAAACAGCAGGTTAAGCGTATTTTTATGGCACCAAAAGAAAACAAAGATAAATATAGATTTTTTGATTAGAGAGGAGTGATTAAATGAAGTGTTTTTATCATTTAGATTTAGATGGCAAATGTGCTGGTTATTTAGTATGGCACTATGCTTGCTTAGGGAAAGAAGATGAAAAAGCAGAGAATTTTATTAAAATTAACTATGGCATGGAGTTTCCATTGGATAAAATTGAAAAAGATGAAAGAGTGTTTATTGTTGATTTTAGCATTGAACCAGAAGATATGAGAGAACTCTTAAAGATTACAAAAAATGTAGTTTGGATTGATCATCATAAGACGACTATTGAAAAATATCAGGATTTTGAAAGTTACATTCCGGGGATAAGAATGACAGGACCCGGAATATCAGGAGCTTCGTTGGCTTGCTGGTATTTTAGAAACAATGCTTTTTCAGATGGAATGGAAAGAGTGCAAGGATTACAACCAGATGAATATGTAGATTGGGATGAAGATATACCCCTTGCTATTTTATTAGTAGCTGACTGGGACACATGGACATTTAACTATAGAAAGCACACTAAATATTTCAATACGGCATTTGAAATGTTGGAATATGAGCCTTGGCAAGGTGACGAATGGTTTGAGCTTATAAGAGATCCTTATGTTCTTATTGAACAAGGACGACTTCTTTGTCAATACAAACAGAAACAGGCAGAAGAATATATCAAATCAAAAGGATTCGCTGTAGAATTTGAAGGATATAAATGTTTTGCTGTGAACCATGGATTGATTAATTCTGATTTCTTTGAGTCAGTTGATGATAAGTATGATGTTTATATTGGATTTGCTTACAACGGTGGAAGCAAGAGATGGAGCTATAGCTTGAGGGCTGCGAATGATGATGTAGACGTAAGTAAGATTGCTGTTAAGTACGGTGGCGGTGGACACAAAGGAGCTGCAGGATTCGTAAGCGATAAATACGTGTTAGGGGAGATGAGCTGATGAAAAAGTTAAATGATGAACAGCGAAAGCTGATTGAAGATAACTACAAACTAATTAGGTTCCTGTATAGAAGAAGTTATACTAGAGTGTGCTCTTGGGAAGTCTTTCAAGGGTTGGGACATGAAGCAATGTGCAAGGCTGCTTTAGGATATGATCCTTCAAAAGGCAAGTTTACTACATATTTTACTTGGAAAATTAAACAAGCAATTGAACATTATTTTCGCTGTAACAACTATGATGTTCGAAAAGCAAATGATGGAGCAATGTCGTTATATACACCAATTGAAGATTGTAAGAAGAAGGAAATAACCATATTAGATACATTGCAAGCAAGGGATAATATTGCAGATACGGTAACAGAAGAAATTTATTGGGAAGAAAAAATAAATAAGTTACCCGATAAAATTAAAAAGATGATCCAATTGACTTATGAAGGATACGGGCGAGAAGAGATTGCCAAGAAGTTAAATGTTAGTAGATCTCTTGTTAATGTGCGTATCATTGAATTTAAAAAGTCCATGGGGTATTAGAAAGGGGAGATGTGAAGAATGGGTTTTTATCAATATGGTCGTTATTGGGAGAGCACAGAAGATGCTCACAATAGTGACTATTGGAAACACGAGGCAGCAAAAGATTTAAGAAAAAAGGGGATTGAGTGTATCTGGTTTGGTGTAGATAATAGAACACCTGAGATGTGGGCAGAAATACAGGAAGATATTGCCAGAGAAGAGAGAGAAAAAGAAGAAGAACGCAAGTATATGGAAGACCATATTGGAGAATATATATGGGCTTTTATTAAAGGAATTGTTGTGGTTTGTACGTTTCCATGTTTGTGCTGGCTATACTTAGGTGTTAGGTATGGTCATATGAATTATCAGCAAAAAAATGCATATAAACTGGCTTGGGTATTTAGTTTATTAGCATTAATATTTGGGCCTGTAGGATTTATGATGGTATTTACACTGTTTGGATTGTATATCATCTTTGATGCAGGGCATGGGATGATGCCGTAGAAAGGAGACGATTAAATGAGCAACAGGGAAGGACACGAACAAGAAATTGAAGCAAAGACCAGAGAAAAACTTAAGGATTTGCCAGACTATTTGAACCAGTTCTACTATAGAATGACAGCAAATGGAATGCAGGCAACTACGAAAAGAAGTTACATTGGTTATTGTGTAAATTTCTTAAAGTATTTTTCTCCTGATTTGAGCATAGATCCAAATGATATAACAGATAGTGATATTGATAAATATATGGATTCAATCACTTATATAAACGGTAAGAAAGCTTCGGTGTCTAGTAGGGCAACGAAGCTTTCTGCTTTAAAAACATTCTTTGGATTTATGAAAGAAAGGGGAATTATAGAAAGAGATCCAACTAAAAGTATTAGACCACCTAAGAATAAAGGTCTTAATCCTGTTGTATACTTAACAGAAACAGAAATTAAGATGGTTGAGCATACAATTCGTACTGGAGCAGGATCTCATAAAGCAAAAGCTAAACAAAAGAAATGGCGGAATAGAGATTTAGCCATTTACTTCTTATTCTTATCAACCGGGATGAGGGTAGAAGCCTTGTCTGAGATTGATGTCGAAGACATTGACTTTCACGATAAAAAACTAATTGTTATAGACAAAGGTGAGAAAGAAATAATACATTTTTTGTCTGACCAGTTGATAGAATATATACAGATTTGGCTCGAAGATAGAGAAAAGTTTTTAACAGAAAAAGGTAAAGAAGAAAAAGCGTTATTTCTTAACACTTCTTTAAACAGGTTGGGAGCAACAGGTATAAGAAGAATGATAAAGAAATATACAGCAAATTTAGATAAAAAAATCACTCCACATAAATTAAGAAGTACATTTGCAACTATGGTTTATCAAAAGACAGGGGACATTTATTTAGCTTCTCAGATGATAGCTCATGAAAATATTAACACAACAAAGCGATATGCGGCTTGTGTTGAAGAGAGCAAGAGAGAAGCATCAGATATGATAGGAGATGTCCTTTTTTAATAAGGAGGAGTGTTTTATGTGCATGAGGGGAGATATTTATTGTGTTGAATTAAAAAGCTATGAAAAACACGTACAAAAAGGAAAGCGACCAGTATTGGTCATAAGTAATAACAAAAACAACTTTAATAGTCCAGTCGTTACCGTGGTGCCTTTTACATCTGTAACAAAGAAAATGGATTTGGACACACATGTAGTTATTTATAAGAGCTTTGGATTACGATTGGATTCTATGGCTCTTGGTGAACAGATTATGCCTATCGATAAAAGCAGACTTACAAAAGATAATTTGATAGGTCACATAGACGATAAAAGGCTTTTAGACAAAATAAAAGAAGCATGTATTTGCCAGATTTCATAGAATCATTATAAATTATATGGTAAGATAAGAAAAGATATATAGAAAGTTGGTGGAACATGATTATTACAGAGACCAATAATGAAACAATTGTAGAAAATTTGAAAAAGCTTCTTGAATACAGGATTGGGTTGACAAAGTATTTAAGAAAAATAGTTAGTAATTTTGATATAGACTTGGTTAGATTGTCTCAAATTGTATCAGGTCAGGTTAAGGTAAATGAAATAACATTATATGAATATTATGCAATTTGTTGGGGATTCATAGCTTTTAATAAAGAAAGACATAACTTTTTTAAGACTATTAATCTAAAAGAAGCGACTATTGATTTAAGTTCAAAAACAATAAAGATTTCTCACCATGTAGAAAAGAATAGAATATTAGAGGTTGTGCCTCAAAAGTATTACACAATCAGATCTTCTGTTAAAGAATTAAATATGTTGACTCACAATGGACTGATAAAAGAAACAGATGTTATAAAACAAACATTGATATTTCATGATGGTAGATCAGGGTCTTTAGGTTATGGAAGCAAACGTAGTATAGATGAAATCAGGAATATGATACTAAAGGGAACATATTGGAGTGTTCCGATCACCATAGGCACAATTAAGAATGACATTAAAATAGAAAATGGTGATTTGGTAATTGCCGGAACCTATGAGGTGATAGATGGATACCATACTTTCATGGCATTTAAGGGAATCAGCGAAGAAAAAGATTTTCCAGTGATATTAAATGTGGTAAAGCTAGAAGATCAGAATGAAATGGAAAGCATCATTCTTCAAATGGATCATAAAAATACTGTTTGGAAAAATAGTTATGCAAAGAAAGGGGATTCCTATGGAGAATAAGACTTTTATTGATCAAATGGGAGAGAATGGATACACAATTAATGATGTAACATTCTTTTTAGATATGGTTAAATTATACGAAGAACATTACCAGATATCTATTGCAGATTTTGATATAAATAAAATCAACAGTATGCTTAATATTTTAAGCCCTAAAAATTCATTAGAAATCAATGGTCTAAAAGGCTTGTTGGAGTGCTATTTTAAATATCTAAACGCAAGTATGAAATTCAATCCAAAAGATATAAAGATTCAAATTCCTTACTATCTTATGTGTGAAGATAAAATACAAAGCGAAGAAGAGATTTTAAGCCAAATTCGCAAGTTGGATAATCCAATAGATAAAGTTATCTTGGCATGTCCTTATTATGGAATAGGTGGGACAGGCATGAGTGAGCTTTTAGGAATAATGAGCTATGATATGGACTATGAAAATAATCAGGTTGCTGTGTATAAACAAAAAATTGATCCAAACAAAAGAGTGGCTATTGATTTACCAAAGGAAACAATTTTATGGATGAAAGAGGCTATAGAATGTGTTGAATGTAATGGAGAAATGTTTATACAAGATGATCATCTTATTAAGAAAAGAGTTACAAGCAAAGGAGATGATCGAAAGAAATGGGTTGATCAAAGAATGAAGCGAATCAATGAAGAGTTAGGTACTCAATATTCATTTGCATTATTAAGGCGAACAGGATTGATCAATTCTTTTAGAGCTGCGGCAGAACAATATCATATCAACTTGGATGCGATACTTAATTCAGAAATTGGTGTGAAGATTATGACACAATACTCGTATCAGACTCGAAGAAAGGCAGTGTTGTTAAATAAATACAAGGAATATGTTGATTAACTTGGAAGTGGTAAATATTACCACTTCCTTTTTTTATGCAAATGCTTCACAATATGAATGGAACATGGTAATATATAAAAAGAACATACGTTCGATAGGAGGTGCTACGATATGAAAGAAGCAAAAATAAACATCAGAGTGGTAACAGAAGAGGGGGACTATATTGTCGCTGGAAATGTTAGCACAGATTTTAAACTAGCTGCACAAATAAAACGATTATATAATGAAGTTTTATCTGAAAGTGAATTGGTCAAAGTTAAATATAAAAGTGAGGATGATAGTGTTCTAGTTGAACAGGATTATTATTATCCAACTATTAATATAGAAGAGAACATTGTAAGTGTATTTGATTCAAGAGGCGGGAAGGATATGTCAATCCAATTGCCCGCAATAACAGATATGATTTTTAAAGAAGGAAATGGGCGTTTTGATTATACTATAACATTAAAATTACATAGTGGTAAGATTATTTTTAGTGGAATTTTAGAATAGTCGAGCAGACTTCCCACATTAATTGAAGCTGAATATCGTAGGCACAGCCTAGTGTTTTATGGGGGTAGTAAAATACTCATATATGCATAGAAGGATAAGGCAACAACAAGCAGTCATGAATTGTTCATGGCTGCTTTTGTTATATAAAAATTTATTTTTAAAGAAAGGAGACAAAAGAAATGAAAAGGAACAAAGCAAGAGGTTCAGTCCCAATTGGAGACTAAGCAGAAGGAAATTCTTAATGGTAACCAATCGGGGATTGGAACAATGATGGATAGCACAAGAGTAATTAAACCAAGTGTAAATTATCGGTACAAAAAGAAATGGCAGTGTAAAAAGTGCGGCCATATCTTTAGAGCTGGAGAAGCTCATAAAAAGTATCGTAATTATGCAGGCATTCAATTATTTGATATGTGCTGCCCAGAGTGCGAATCAAATAATTTGTACTCAATGATTCATAACTAAAAACTATTTAAGAAACAAGGAGAAAAAATTAATGGAACAAACAACAATCTTTTTAAGTCAGGCAACAGCAAAAGCTTACACAGAAGGAATTCTATCTGAAATCAAACTTGAAATTGTGAAAGATGAGAAAGATGGAGGAAATAAAGTAGAAGGATACATCACAATTAAGACAGATGATATCAATTATACTACTTACAATATTAGTGCAAAAGCTACAACAAAAGCAGGTAAGCCAAGTAAATCTTATGAAAATCTGGTTGCATTTATGGAAAGAGCTCACTCTATCGCTGAAGTTGGAGAAGAGGAAGCTACAAAAGTAAGAGTTAATGGACAGGTAAATCCATGGACATCTTTTAACCAGATGGGTGCAAAAACTCATAAAGTAGGATACAAAACGGGATTTGTTTCAATTATCTCAGAACTAAAAGATCCACGTAGCACATTTGAAGTTGAGTGTTTCGTTCAGAGTGTTGATGATGAGTTTGATAAAGAAACTCAGGTTCCAACAGGAAGAGCAATTTTACATACGTTATTACCTATTTACAACAATGGAATTGAGCCATTAGATATTGTGGTACCTCAGGAATATGCAATGGCTTGTAAGCAGCTGTTTACTCAGCCAGGATGTCAGAGTGCCCATATTGTTGGGAATATTGGCAATACAAAAGAAGAAAAGAAAACTACAGTTGAATATCAGATTGGAGGAGCTGTAACAAAAACTCAAACAAAGAATGTTAATGAGCTTATCTTAACACATGCAGGAACAATGGAACAGCAGTATGAGTTGGAAACAATCCAGAGAGCAATTGCTGAATATGATCTTGTCCTTGAATCCAAAAAGAAACGTGCAATGGAAAGCAATAAAGCAGGTGGCAATAAGACTATTGGTGGAACAACAATTGGTGCTAGTGCAGCCGCTGGACATAGAAACTTTGGATTTTAGTCAATAGGAGGATAAGCGAATGCAGATTTTAGATATTTTTAACCCACAGGTAAGTCAGGTAGCTCATGGTTTAGAAGGAAAAATTATTATGCTTTATGGTGGTAACTCAACCGGTAAAACATATCAGTCAGTTAGGATGGACAAACCATTTGTACTGGCGTGTGAATCTGGATTGAATGCTCAGAATGGGGTACCTTATGCAAACATTCATACATGGGCAGATTTCTTGAATGTTATTAATCAGCTGACAAGCCCAACAACAATTGATAAAGCAAAAGAATTATACTCAACCATTATTATAGATGAAGTTTATGCATCAGCTCAGTTCTGTCAGACTTACATCTGTAATAAACACAACTCTCCAAGCATTGGAGAAGGAAATGGTGGATATGGACTTTGGCAGTACTATGAAACTGAGTATTGGAAAGCAGTAAACTCAATTGTATCTTCTGGTTACACAGTAGTGTTCATCGCTCATGCATCTGAAAATAAAGATGGAAAGATTATTCCTAAGGGAGACAAGAGATCTATCACACCAATCATGGATAACTGTGATATTATCGCTTTCTTAAACTCCAATGGAGTAGATGAACATGGTAAAGTTGTTCATTCTTCCGCTTACTTCGCAGAGACAGATGCTTACTTTGCAAGAAGCAGATTTGATTACATAGTACCTTATATTGAAGACTTCACAGCTGAAAATTTAAGCAAAGCTATTCAAGATGCGATTGAAGCTCAGGAAGAAGCTGAAGGATTCGAGAGTGTATCATATGAAGTTCAGACACAGAATAAAACAATTGATAAGATTCCTTTTGATAAATTAAAAGAAGATGTAGTTGCTTTAGGAATGAATTTCTGTGAGGCAGGTCATCAAGAACGTCTACAGGAATTAATTGCTGATTGCCTAGGTGAAGGAAATTCAGTACAGGAAGCGACAGAAAGACAGTATGAATCATTAGAAATCTTACTGGGTAAATTAGAAGAACAGAAACAGAAGTTAGGTGTAGCTTAGGCTACGCTTTTTTAGTTTGGAGGCAAATAGCTTGAGTAAAAGGAAATGTGTTATTTGCTCAAACTGGATAGAAAAAGGAGATGAGACGGTTCCTTATAAGAATCGTCTCGCCCATGTCCAGTGCTTTAATTCAATGATGAAAATGGCTGTAAAAAGCAATTCTGAGAAGAAAGCAGCTAAGAGTAAAAAGACTAAGAAAATTAATCCTAAGTCTACGGTCTTGGGAGATTGCTTGACAGAAGAGGAAAGCAAGCAAAAAAGATCTTTGATCAGTTATATTGAAGAGCTGTTTGGCGAAAAAGCAAACGCTAAGACATATACACAGATCAAAAATCTTATGAGAGATTATCCCTATTTTACTTATGTGGGATTGGAACAATCGATAAGGTTTTTCTATGAGATTAAAGAGAATCCGATCACTAATCAAGGTTTGGGAATAGTTCCCTATGTCTATGATCAGGCTCAGGAATACTTTAAGAATCTCGGCGAAGTACAGTCCCACAATGCTTCCATATCAAATGTAAATGAGTTATACACTCATAAAAAAGTGAGAATAGCACCACCTAAGATAGTGGAAGAAGAAAGTATAGAAAGAACTGGAGGTGGTTACGATTGGTAGGATTAATTAATAAGCGAGCCATTGTACAGGTGTTAGGCTGCTTATTAAATAAACCAGACCTGTTAGATACCTATTATATAGAAGAAATAGATGTTGACGAAGACTTTTATGTGTATATTTTGAATACAATTAAAGTTTTACATAAGCAAAATGTGCCAGTGATTGATGCATTTGCAATTGATTCTTATCTATCGTCTTATGATGCTCAGTATAAGATTTTTTCAATGAATAATGGTGTGGATTACATAGAGAACGCTAAGAAAATAGCTGTTCTTGAGAACTTTGAGTACAACTACAAGACTCTTAAGAAGTTCACATTATTGAGATATTACGATTATAAGGGAACTGATATTAAATTCATTTATGATCCAACAAAGTTGAATCCTGAGGATCAGGAGAGAGAGACAAGGAAGTTAGATGAATATACAGTAGATGAGATTATCGAGCTTGTTGAGCTGGAAATGGTTACAAAGCCTAAGTTACATTTTAATACAGTTCAATCAGAACAGGGACAGTTAGCTGGATCTGGACTGAAAGAATTGAAAGAAAAATGGAAACAAGAGCCAGAGTTCGGTATTTCATTACAAAGTCCAACAATGAACACAATTGCCAGAGGAGCTCGATTAAAAAAGTTTTATTTGAGATCGGGTGGAACAGCTTCAGGTAAAACAAGAATGGCTGTTGGAGATGTTTGTACGTATTCTGTACCATGGTTTTATGATACTTTCGAGTGCGAATGGAAATTTACAGGTTTCTCAGAGCCGGCTTTGTTTATCTCAACAGAATTAGAGGCAGATGAGATCCAGAGTATGATCATAGCTTTTGTAAGTGGTGTAAACGAATCTAAAATCTTGGATGGTAAATATTCAGGAGATGAAGAAAAACGTGTAGATAAAGCTATTCAGTTTATTGAGAGCGCTCCTTTATATATTGAACACATTGATGATTTTGATATTAATGATATTGAGAATCTGATCAAGAGATATAAAAAAGAAAAGGGTGTGCTGTATGTGAGCTTTGACTACATTCATACATCAGTAAAGTTGATCATGCAAATTGCCAGTATGTCAAAGGGAATGAAGTTACAAGAACATCAGATCTTATATATGTTTGCTATAAAGCTAAAAGAACTCTGCAATAAGTTAGGAGTACATATTGATTCAAGTACACAGCTTAATGGAGAGTATAAAAATGCAAGAGATAAAGATGAGACTCTCTTGCGAGGCGCAAAAAGTATAGCAGATAAGATAGATATAGGTATTATATCAATGCCTCCGACAAGAGAGGAACTCAAAGCAGTAGAACCGATCTTAGAAGACAGAGGCGTAACGATGAATCCAAACTTAATTTACCATATATATAAGGTAAGAAGAGGAAAGATTTCACGAGTTCGATTGTGGCTTCATGCAGATCTAGGTACATGTAGATCATATGATTTGTTTGTAACAAACAATGATAATGAGCTTATACCGGTCGAACAAATAACAATTGAAAATGTAGAACAGATTCTTGAAGATAACTCAGTAGAGCATGACGACATTCCATTAAATGAAGAAGAACACGATGAAGCTATTAAGCAGTTTTTCTTTTAGGAGGTGTTTAAAATGCAGAGTTTAGATAAGGATTTGATCAAGGAGAGCTTAAGTCTTGATGATATTAGAACAATCCTAAGGGATTTAGGATCGGAAGAACCGATCTTAGATGATAAAGGGAATTTAATTGCTCAGACAATATGTCATCATGGAAGCAAATTTAAGCTGTATTATTATCCAGATTCTCGAATGTTTCATTGCTACACAGATTGTGGTGACTCATTTGACATTTATGAACTGGTAATTAGAAGCAAAAGAAGTGTAGGTATTACAATATCTTTTCCTCAAGCAGTGAGATACGTAGCAAATATATCTAATTTATTATTGTTTGAAAATGATGAGTTGGAACAATTCAAGGAACAGAAAATAGATGATTGGGGTTGGTTATCTAAGTTTACTCAGAAAGAAAAGAAATTTAGAAATCCAGGAGCAATCAGTGAGAATATACTTGAAATGTTTTGTTACAGACCTCATGAATTATGGATTAAAGACAATATTAGTCCAGAATCCATGAAGAAATTTGAAATTAGCTATTGGGGCAAAGAGAATAAAATAATCATTCCTCATAGAGATATTTGTGGAAATCTAATAGGTATCAGAGGAAGAAACTTAAATGAAGAAGAATTAGCAGCTGGACGAAAATATATGCCAATTACAGTGGAAGGAAAGACTTTGAAGCATAATTTGGGAGATACATTATATGGATTGTATCAAAACAAAGATGCGATTGTCCGGTCTGGAAGATTGTTTTTGGTTGAAAGTGAAAAGTCTGTGTTGCAAATTGAAACAATGTATCCAGATTATAATTATGCATTGGCGGTATGTGGATCAAATCTGACAGATCATCAATGTGAGATTATAAAGAGCTTAGGTGTTGATCGATGTTATATTGCTTTTGATAAGGAATATATCGATCACAAAAGCAAAAGAGCATTGCTGTACTATGAAAAATTGTGCAAGCTTGCTGAGAAACTAAATCCATATATGTCAGTTTACCTGATTATGGATCGACAGAATTTACTTCAAGAAAAAGATAGTCCTTCTGATAGAGGGAAAGAAATCTTTGAAAAGCTCTTAGACGATAAGATTGAAGTAAAGCCAAAAGAGAGAAAGGAGTAACCATGAGAAGATTAGCATTTCTTGATTATGGTACAAAAGTAGTAGATACAGTTACTGGTTATTGCGGTATTGTGACTGCTGCTGCACATTATTATGACAAGTGCCCGAATCGGTATTACATTGAAGGTATCGATAGTACAGGGAGACCTTGTGGAGATTGGTTTGATGCAGAAAGATTAGAAGTAGAAGAGGAAGTAAACAATGATAGTCCAAAATGATTTAATTGAATTGATCAAAGACTCTGTAGTGAATATGACCAAAGATGAGGCAAAAGAGTCTGGGCTACCACAGTTTAGTTATTCCAAACTTGATGTATTACACCAATGTAACAGAAGATATAAACTGAAATACGTAGACAAAAACTATTCAAAAAGTTCAACAATTCCTTTGGAATTTGGTAGTTTATTACATAGAGTTTTAGAAGAAAAAGGAAATATGATTCTCTCTGGGAAAGAAGTTGATTATGGAAAGCTTAGAGAGATGCTTAATGAGGGGGTTCCAGATGAAGAACTCCTTGGAGTTAAGGGTCTTGCAGGTAAATATTTAATGGACTTCTATGAGGGAGATAATGCAACTGGAAGGAACTATCCTGAAAAGGCATACTTGTTTGAAACACAGGTATTGCCAAGTAGAATGGAATCAGAAGAATGGCATCCGATTTGTACGGAACAGCCATTCTTTTTTAGTTTTGATGGGAAAATCGTTTTACATGGATTCATTGATAGAGTGGATCAGGATGCTGATGGGAATCTAAAAGTTATTGATTATAAGACATCCAAAAAGGTGTTTTCAGAAGACAAATTGAAGACTCCATTACAGATGTTTATATACGATCTGGCCTGTTATGCATTATTTGGTAAGATTCCAGTTGCTCACGAGTATGACTTTATTTGTATTGATCAACAGGTAACAGAAGAAGATGGTGTGTGTACAAAAGGCTATTTCAAGAGAGGGCTTAAGAAATTGAGAAACCTTCTTGAACATGAGGAACAGATTACAAAAGATAATGATTTTGCTCCAAATGCAACTCCATTATGTTACTGGTGTGATTTTGCAGGTCATACACCGAACGCTGATCCGACATTGAAAGGTATGTGTCCTTATTATTCTTTATGGACACCCACCCAGAAGACGTTTAAGGTTAATGCTCGGTATGAAGAGAAGCAAGATATTAGTTCAAATAGAAAGTTTATTTTCTAGGAGATAGCATGACAGATTTAGAATTTTATTCATTACACAATCATACTGAGTATTCAAATATCAGGTTAATTGATTGTATCAATAAGATTCCTATGTTAATCAAAAGAGCGGTTAAATTGGGCATGAAAGGAATTGCGATCACTGATCATGAAACATTAAGTGGTCATATTCAGGCAATGATTTATGTCCGTGATGAGAAAAAGAAAGGTAACATTCCCAAGGATTTTAAATTGATTCTTGGGAATGAAATCTATCTAGTCAATGGAACTGCAGATTACATAAAGGAAAATTTTAAAGCTGGAGATGGGAAGTTGTTTTATCATTACATTCTTTTAGCAAAGGATGAAATTGGTCATAGACAGCTTAGAGAATTGAGTTCAAATGCTTGGGACAGATCTTTTCAAACAGGAAAAATGACAAGAGTTCCAACTGAGAAATCAGACCTTGAGAAGATCATAAGAAAGGAACCGGGTCATTTGATTGCATCGACAGCTTGCTTAGGCGGAGAGCTTCCTACTTTGATTATGCAGATTGAAGAAGCTCAAAACGAATTGGAATTATATGAAGCCAAATGTAAAATTGATGATTTCGTTCGATGGAACATTGATTTGTTTGGTGAAGATTTCTTTTTTGAAATGCAACCGGGAGCATCTGAAGAACAAGAAAAGGTTAATAAATGGTTACTTAAATTGTCAAAAGTTTATGGTGTTAAGTGTATCATAACAACCGATTCACATTATTTATCTAAGAATTCTCAGATGATTCATAAAGCGTATTTGCAAAGTAAAGAGGAAGAAAGAGAAGTAGATGATTTCTATCAGACTACATATTTAATGGAAATTCCAGAAATGTACGATTACATGAAGTACTTTGACGAAGAAACTATAGCAGAAGCTATCAACAATACAGCGATCATTGGAAACAAGGTTAAAGAGTATTCATTAAGTTGTTCTACGATCGTCCCTGAAGCAGAAGTACCAAAATTTGAAGTAGAAAATTATTTTGAAAAATATTATCAGAGATTTACAACACTGCAGGAATACGCAAATAGCAGCAACATCTATGACAGATATCTGTTGTACTTAATTGAAAAGGGATATCAGAAGAAAGAAATTCATGCAAAAGTTCGCAGGAATGACTTTACCGAAGAGCAAAAAGTAGAACGAATAGCTATTGAATTACAAGAGATGGCATTAGTTACAGAGAAGATTAAGTCAAGTATTTCTTCCTATTATATATCAACCTTGGAACTAATCAATATCATGTGGGAAGAGGGAGATAGCTTAGTAGGAGTAGCCAGAGGATCAGTTACTGGTATGTATACAATGTATTTAATTGATTTAATACAAATGAATCCTTTAGATTGGGGATTGCCTCATTGGAGACATATTTCCCATGAGAAAGCAGAGTTATCGGACGTTGATATAGATTCCCAAAAGAATCGAAGAGAACAAATTATCTCTGCTGTAAAAGATCGAAAAGGAGAAAGAAGAGTATTAAATTGTTGTACATTCAAAACAGAAGGTAGCAAATCGGCTATTTTAACTTCATGTAGAGCTTTAGGAATTGATCCAGATACTTCTAGTTATTTGGCTGGAATGGTACCAGTAACAAGAGGTGCTACATGGAGTTTACATGATTGTATATACGGAAACGAAGAAAAAGAACGAGAAGCAGTGCCGGGGTTTGAGAATGAAATGAGAAGTCATGATCAATTACTTGACATTGCAATGGGAATTGAAGGACTAATTTGTGGAAGATCTATTCATGCTTCTGCAGTGTATGTCTTTAATGAAGATTTTATTGCTCACAATGCTCGAATGAAAGCCCCAAATGGAGTGTTAACAACTCAGTTTAATATGGCTGATTCAGACGAATGTGGTGGACTCAAAATGGATTTCCTTACCATAGAGGCGCTTGACAAGATCCGATTAACAATGGAACAGCTCATTGATGCAGGGTATATGGAATGGCAAGGATCATTAAGAGAAACATATGATAAATATCTTCATCCAGATGTTCTTGATTATGAAACTAGAGAAATGTGGGATTGGGTGGCAGAAAATAAAGTTGTGGATCTGTTCCAGTTTAATACACAGACGGGATTACAGGCAGCAAGACGTATCCAACCTCATAGCTTAGAAGAATTGGCTGCAGCAAACTCTATTATGAGACTTATGGTAACAGAAGAGGGAGCAGAACAGCCAATCGATACTTATATTAGATTTAAAAATGATATTGGCCAATGGTATGACTTGATGAGAACGAAGTATCGTTTGACTGATCATGAAATTGAAATTTTAGAGAAATACCTCAAATCCAATTATGGTGTAGGTGATACTCAGGAAATTGTAATGGAAATCAGTATGGATAAAGAGATTGCTGATTTTAGTGTAGCTGATAGCAATAAGCTGAGGAAAAGTATTGCAAAGAAGAAACCAGCTTTACAGCAAGCAATGAAAGAGCAATTTTTTGAGAGAGGAAAAGAAAACCATGCTTCAGATAATCTGTTGAACTACGTTTGGAAAGAAGTTGTAGGGAAACAGCTTGGGTTAAATGAAGGCTCAAGTAAAACTCAGGAAACACAAGCAAAAGTGGTGTCTGTTGTATACAGGCTAACGGTGGACAGCCAGTATTGGTCAATACCGTGCCGAGCTTAATTGAAGGTGTAGAGACTAAAGTAGGCAGAGATTAGCACTGTTGAATGCGCTGAGATAGGGTGATCAATGTCTGAAGCAATAAATATGATCACTCAAGATAGAGTCCAATCCCTTTAAAATACTAGGTGACTAGGGGTATTAATGATTCATTTTCCAAAAATCATACCTATCCATACAGTGCTATAGGATTGCAGGAGTTAAATCTTGCATATCATTATCCGATTATTTATTGGAATACAGCTTGCTTAACCGTAAATGCAGGAGCTGATGAAGAATCTAAAGGATCTAAGCAGTCTACAGATTACGGAAAAGTAGCAACGTCTATAGCGCAAATGCAGAAGAGAGGTATTAAAATTCAAGCTCCACTAATTAACAAAGCGGAATTAGGATTTAAAGCCGATGAAGAGAACAATGCAATCTTATTTGCATTAAAGAGTATTTCAGGAATCGGTGATGATGTAGTAGAAATTATAAGACAAGCAAGGCCATTCGCTTCATTTGAAGATTTTTATGAAAGAATGGTTGCCACAAAGCTAGTCAAAACAGGTCAGGTAATTCAGTTGATTAAAGCAGGTTGCTTTGATGAATTTGATGAAAACAGAGTAGATTTACTTTATACGATCGTAAGATTATGTAAATGTAATCTAATCTCAAGTCTGACTAAATCGCAATTGAATCGTATGCAGGAATTACAGTTTATGTATCCAGAGCTTAATCTTATTCCAGATGAAGTTTTAGATGGAATTCAAGTATACAATTTCTCACAGTATGTAAAAGAATTGAAAGTTGTAAAGAAATATATTGATCCGTCAAGAAAAATGTTGAAGTGTGGCTATCATGATGAAATCATTGAACTAGACGATAGAGCAATGCAATTTTTCATAAATCACTACACAGAAGATTCCATCTATGACGTCAAAGATGAACATTATTTGATTTACAAAAAGAAATTCAATAAAGAAACTGAAAAGAAATTAGAGTCTCTTAGAGAATATCTGGCTAACCCGAATACATTGCTTAAGTATAATAAAGCTCTCGTGAAAGATGAAGCCAAGAAAGTGGTTACAGGAACCACATCTCATATGGAAATGGAATCACTGTGTGTTTATGTACATGAACATGAATTGGCAGACCTTGACGGAGATGAATTTAATATTGTTAATTTCTTTAATCTTTCAGAAGAACCAGTAGTTGCATCTACGTATAAAAGAAAGGTTAAGAGGGTTGAGAATGGACAAGAGATTCAAGAAGTCAAAGAGTTTCCTAAGTATTTCATTAGTAAGATCTGGGGAACTGTCTTAGACAAGAATAAAGATCGACATACGGTTACATTATTAACCCCTGAGGGAGTTGTAAATGTGAAATATACTAAAGGAGCTTTCCTACACTATAACAAGAAGACCTCAATGGAAGAGTCTTGGTTCAAGAGAGGTCAAATGATAATGGTTACTGGGTATCGCAATGGCGATATGTTCAGATGCTATAACTATGGAGACACAATCTTCAAACATACTACATCATTGATTACAAACATCGGAGAGAAAGGAGTAGAGGTAATGACAGAAAGGATGAGAGAAGCATGAGATGTATAGGAAAAGCAGTTAAAACTATACATAGAAACAATGATTCTTATTTTACAATTGCTTCCTTTGATCTTGTAAAAGAGATTGATGGCGAGGTTGAAATTCATCCAATATATAAAACATTTACAGTAGTCGGTATCATGCCATATTTAATGGAAGATGCCGACTATGAAATTTCAGCTACAGAAGTAGAAAATAAGAAATATGGAAAGCAGTATCAAGTTAATTCGATCAATTTATATTTGCCAAATGGAATTGAAAGTAAAGAAGGTCAAAAAGAATTTTTAGATATTATCTTTACAAAACTTCAGGTAAAAGAAATGTATGAGGCATTAGATGATCCATACATGACATTGAAAGATGGTGATATATCTTCATTGGTCAAAGTTAAAAATTGTGGTATGAAGACAGCAGTTGCTTGGATTGATAAGTTCAAAACATATATGCCATTATCAAACGCAATGAAAGAGCTTAGTGAATACGGTTTGACAGAAGCGTTATTGAGAAGAATTGTAAATCATTATAAATCATCTGATATTGCAGTTGAGATTATTCAGAATAAACCATATAAGCTTATTGAAGTTAATGGTGTTGGATGGCACAAGTGCGATGAGATTGCTATGAAAGGTGGCTTAAAGCCCGATTCACCAGAAAGAATTGGTACTTACATATTATATTATCTCCAAGAGAGAGCGAATGAGGGATATTCATATATTCCTGCAGATGCTAATACAGAGATAGAGAATGGTATTGTCTCAAAAACTCAAAAGCCAATCAATTTTATTGATACAATGATAGAGTTTTTTGGAGATGATATTTCAGATGAGGCCCTAAAGGGTGGTTTAGATTATGTAAATGATCAACTATGGTTTAGTGACGATCGTAGGTTTGTAGGACTAAAAAGGATCTACGATCTAGAGATGAGCGTTGCTGAGAACCTAATTAGGATAAGAGATGGAGAAAACGATTTCAAGTATTCTAATTGGAAAGACATCATTAAGCAAAAGGAAATTGATCAAGGTTGGGAGTACAATGAACAACAGATTGAAGGTATTAAAGCAGTCTTAGAGAATCAAGTAGTTGTTATCACAGGTAAAGCTGGTACTGGTAAATCATCAATTGTAGATGCTATGATCGCTGTTTTACAGGGTTATTCATATGCACAAACGGCCTTAAGTGGACGAGCTGCAGCAAGAATGGCTGAAATTACACATGAAGAAGGATATACAATCCACCGTTTATTAGGATTCCCTAAAGGGGATCGTGATCACGGTGGTTTTGTTTTTCACGAAGATAATAAATTACCAAGAGATATTATCATTCTTGATGAAGTGTCAATGGTAGACGGAGAATTGTTTAACAGACTTGTAAAAGCAATTAAAACAGGATCAAAGTTAATCATGTTAGGAGACACAGGACAGCTTGAATGTATTGGTTGCATGAATATAGCGGCTGATTTAATTGCATCAAAGGAAATTGTTTCTATTGAATTAAGCCAGATCCATAGGCAGGCTGCTAATTCAGGAATTATTACAGAGAGCATAAAAGCCAGAAAGGGTATTCAACTTATTGAAAAAGATTGGATTGGAACTGAGGTTAGAGGTAAACTTAATGACTTGGTTTTAGATTGCTTCTCAGATAAAAGTAATACGTTTTATAAGGTAATGCAACATGCTTCATCCGAACTTGAAGATGGAACAGACATTATGGATCTTATGGTAATTGCCCCATCTTATAAAAATGAGTCGGGTGTAGACAATTTAAACGCAGCTTTACAATCGCTGTACAATCCAGATAGTTCTGAAAAGAAGGAAGTGTTTGTACAAAAAAGTTCTAAAGCTTGGATACTTCGTGAGGGAGATAAGATAATCAATGTGCAGAATGATTATTATGCAAAGAATAAATTTACTGCAGGAATCTTTAATGGAAACATAGGAGTTGTTAAAAACATTGATATAGATGCTAATACAATTGCTGTTGATTTTCAGGATATTCCGGGAATTATGATTCTTCCAAAGAAAAACTGGAAAGATTTAGAACTAGGATATGCAATCACTTGTCATAAAGCACAGGGATCTCAGTGTAAGAAAGTAATTGTTGGGCTAGATTTTGGATCATTCATACAACTTTCAAGAGAATGGGTATACACAGCAATGACAAGAGCTATTGATAAATGTTATATGGTTGCACAAAACAATGCCCTTAGATATGCAGTAAGCAAGAATAGTATTTCTGTAAAGAGAACTCATTTAGTAAATCTGTTGGCCTATAAAGCCGCTAATAAATTTTCATTTTAGAGAGGTGATTGTATGAATTATCCCTGAAGAAGTTCTTGTATATGATCCATTTTGTATTGCTCTAGTATATGATGTCTCATATAAAGAAGTACAAAAAACATTTAATAACTATATTAAAAAATATGGAAATATGCTTTCTCGTAGAGAAATATATGATCTTGTTTACTCATATGTAAATCTACACAAGGAAGATATGAAATAAATAAATATTTAAGCAAATTAGAGCTCGATGTAAATACATCGGGTTCTTTTTAATTTACAAAGAAAAGGAGAAGAAACATGACAACAGAAACAAGAATCACATTACTAAAAAGCAGAGTGGAACTTTTAAAGAGTAGAGGTACTCAGTGTAGTAGAATCATTGCTAAACTTCAGAGAAAAATTAGAAATCTGGAGGGTTGCGTAAATGATTAAGATTGAACATCCAGTATTTCCAAGTCCAGAGCAAATGGATTTTATTATAGAAGGTATGCGTAACCCTATGGACAGTCATAAATTAAGCGATAGTTTTAAATGTACAGACACTAATGCGTGTCAAGACTGCCCCTCAAATGGCGGAGATAGATGCAGATCTTTCAGTCCTATTGGGGGGATGACTTTAGGAGACAAAGATTTTGCTTTAATGGGGAAATTAGCAAAGGCAGGTAGCGATCATAGAAAGTATCTCCGAATGATGCAGGTGGGAGTAAGAATTACAGCACCCTTGTATTTTTATAAAGAACTAGATACATACAAGGTTGGTACAGTATGTAATTCATGTAGCACAATGCATAAAATCCAAGCGAAAGAATTTACATTAGATGATTTTAGTTGTGAGCATTTATATTTCAATCCAATTTTGTGTAATATCGAACATACTATTAAATTGTTAAACGAATGGCGAGTTTTATTTAATTATACGGACGAGCAGCGTAAAGATTACTTTGAACAGAATGGACATCCAAGAGTATTAACCAAAAAAGAATGTTGGTGGCAGATGATTCAGTTGCTTCCATCAAGTTATAATCAAACACGAAATTATACATTTACATACGAAAATTTAATCAACATCTACTTCGCAAGGAGAAATCATAAATTGGATGAGTGGAGAATCTTCTGTCAGTGGATGTTAGACAATGTGCCATATTTCAAAGAATTAGTAGATTACATAGAAAAAGGAGACAACAAAGTGAGCAAAGGAATTAAGTTTAGTTACGTAGGAAAAGATGAAAAAGTAAAATCATTAAAAGAGTTCTTCTCAGCAGAAGGATTTAAAGTACCAGATGAGGAATTAGCTGCAATGACTGTAGAACTCCCTAAGAGAGCTACAAAAGGATCTGCAGGATATGATTGCTATAGTCCAATTGGTTTCTGCTTAGAACCTGGACAGGAAATTAAATTACCTACATTGCTTAAGGCATATATGCCTCAGGATATTTTCTTAGGAGCTTATCCAAGAAGTGGATTAGGATTTAAGTATTATGCAAGATTAGCTAACACAGTTGGTATCGTTGACAGCGACTATGCTGATAATGAAGGCAATGAGGGTCATATCTTTGTAAAGATCAGAAATGAAGGAGACAAGCCTATGAGTATTAATCCGGGAGATGGTATTTGTCAGTTTATTTTCCAGAAGTATTTTACAACAGAAGACGATGAAGCTGAAGGAACTAGAGAAGGCGGTTTTGGTAGTACAGATAAATAGGAGGCCTTATGGACAATCATGAAAGAAATGATATCCATATAGGCTGTGCTATGGCTCTAGTTTTAGGAATCATTTGGATATTAATCTGGTTTGCAATCTATTCTATATTAGCAGCAGGAATGTTGTGGGTACTTACATTGATTGCACCAACTGTTACATTTTCAATTAAATTTATACTTATAGTCGGAGTGTTGTTGGCAATCCTTCGATTTATTTTGTAAGAAAGAAGTGATCAAGTGCTCAAGATTAAAAAGGCACATAAAGACAAAGATGAATGGATTTTATACAATCCAGACAACTTTGCATTACATACACATTGTAGGAGTTTCAGGGTCGCTTTGAGCATTAAAAAGAATGTAGAGAAGAAGCGATTACCAAGAAGCAGGAATTTAAGGACATTAGAGAGTCACAGGAGAGTAACAGGTAATCGCAAATACATTCGTCAATTGGATGCACTAATAGAAGAAGTTAAAAGTGAGAAAGGAGAAAAAAAGAATGATAATTGCTAGCGTAATTAATATTATTGCAATTCTGATCTGGATTTCACTTATTGGATCGGGAGCTTATTTAATGCATACAGGTAAAAAATTAGGAGACAAAGAAAAACGAGAAAAAGGTCGTAGAACCGTCACAACAGGCTGTGTCTTTTGGTGCATTTATTATCCAATTTCAATCATTATTAGATTATTAGGAGGATTCTAATGAGTAAAGAAACAATTAAAATGTTTTGTATTCTTATATGGGGTTGCACTTTTATCCCCGGACTCTTTATTGAACATAAAGGAGATGTAAAAGGTGATATAAAATTGTCAACGATAGGTGCATTCCTCAGAATGATTGGAAGCATTTCACTATTTGTTGCGGTATTAATGAATTTTTAAGAGGAGAGTCAAATGAGTAAAGTATTATTGGTTCTACTTGGAGAAAGTGGAACAGGTAAAACAACAATTGCCAACAGACTAAAACAGAAATATGGTATGAAAGAATTACCAAGTTATACAACTCGACCTAAAAGAAAGGAAGATGAAGAAGGACATACATTTGTTTCTTTGGGAGAGTTTATGTTATTGAAAAATAAAGTTGCAGCGAACAAATATAGAGGTAATTTCTACTGTGCAACTAAAGAGCAGGTAGAAGAGTATGATACATATGTATGCGACTGTGAAGGTATTAAAATGCTTAAAGAAACTTATAAGGGAGATAAAAAAATCATTGTAGTCAGATTGACTTGTCCTAGAGAAGAAAGAAAACGACGCATGGAAAAGGACAATAGATCACCACAAGAGATTCTTTTAAGAGATTCAAAAGACCCTGTAGAGTTTCAGTATGCAGATATGTTAGCGGATTACATGTTAGACAACGATAACCTTGAAGAAACTGTTGATGCTGTTCGTTATATTTACGAGAAAGAATGTGAGGAAGGCTAATGGAATACATAGTAGAATATCGTGCCGTTCTTAAAGAAAATAAGAGTGGGAATATTTTAGTAGAAATTCCAGATTTGCATATGTTTTGTTATGGATCATCTATGACAGAGGCCATGGACGAAACAGAGAGATGTATTACAGAAGAGTGTATTGAGAGGCTGAGGAATAATCAGCCTCTTCCAATGGTTACAGTTAAAAAAGAAGATCTGGATTCTTACATATTGAAAAATTTTGAACAGACAATGGTGATTCCAATGTTTGTGAAATTTGATTATACAAGACCTACTGAGATTGCAGATGTTAAAGAAAAGGCTGCTTCTTTAGGGGAGAGTGTTAAAAGATTAGGTTCTAAACTGAAAAAGTTATATGAGATTAAAAGAGATACTCGGAAGTTGAAGAAAAAATTACATAAAGAATCTGAACAAAATCTTAAAGAGATGAAACAGATCTTTGATGAATGGCATGGAATTATTGACAAGGATATTAAAGGATCTAAAGGGAGAGTAGATGAAATTTTAGAAGAACTTAAAAATGTAGAAGATTTTGATAAGGAGGAATAAACAGTGCAGGTAGTTAAGAGAGATTGTTCTTTAGTAGATTTTGATAGGACAAAAATTTATAATGCCATTATGAAAGCCATGAAAAATGGATCAGGAATTGTTAAGTCTGATGTTGCAGAACAGATTGCAGAAGAAATTGAAGCAGAATGTAGAGAAAAAGCAGATGATGTTGATATTTCTACAATTGAATCAAGAGTATTTTTAAAGTTAATTGAGAAAGATCAAGGACTTACAGCTAAAGCATACGAAGGGTATAGGAAAGTAAGAGAATTCCAGAGAGAAAATAATACCATAGATGATGAAATTTTTCGTTTGATCGAAGATTGTGATGATTACATTAAAGATGAAAACGCAAATAAAAATTCAGTTTTAAATCCTACAAAAAGAGATTACATAGCAGGATCAGTTAGCAAAGATGCGACAGTAAGATATTTGCTTTCTCCAGAGATTGTACAAGCACATAAAGAGGGAATTATTCATTTCCATGATACAGATTATTTTATTCAAAAGATGCACAATTGTGGATTAATTAATTTAGAAGACATGCTTCAGAATGGAACAGTGATCAGTGAAACATTGATCGAGAAGCCACATTCTTTTTCAACAGCCTGCAATATATCAACACAAATTATTGCTCAGGTTGCAAGTTCTCAATATGGTGGACAGAGTATTTCATTGGCTCATTTGGCACCATTTGTAGAAGTTAGTAGGAAGAAAATACAAACAGAAGTTGAAAAAGAATGGGAAGGAGTTATTGTTGATGACAAAGAAGAACGATTAAGAAGGATTGTATCCGATAGATTACGTTTAGAGATTAAAAAGGGTGTACAAACAATTCAATATCAGCTAGTGACTTTAATGACAACAAACGGGCAATCACCTTTTATTACAATCTTTATGTATTTAAACGAAGCAAGAAACGAACAAGAGAAAAAAGATCTTGCCATGCTTATTGAAGAAATGATAGTACAACGAACAGAAGGTGTTAAAAACGAAGATGGTGTATTTATTGCACCAGCATTTCCAAAATTAATTTATGTCCTAGAAGACGATAATTGCGATGAATCTACAGAGTATTGGTATCTGACAAAATTAGCAGCCAAATGTTCTGCAAAAAGATTGGTTCCAGATTACATCTCTGAAAAGGTTATGAAAGAGTTAAAAGGTGATGTTTATACTTGCATGGGGTGCAGGTCGTTCTTAACACCCGATCGTTTCACAGACAAAGGGATTGGCAATATTGCACGCGCAAAAAATTATGATCCTAAAGAACATAAATATTATGGAAGATTTAACCAAGGTGTCGTTACTATTTCACTTCCCGATCTTGCATTTTCATCTGCGGGAAATTTTGATACTTTTTGGGAACTATTCGAAGAGAGAACAGAATTGTGCCATAAAGCTTTAAAAGCAAGACATCAACGACTACTTGGAACGAACTCTGATGTTGCTCCTGTTTTATGGCAGTATGGAGCTTATAGTCGATTGAAAAAACATGAGCCAATTGATAAGTTACTTTTTGACGGATATTCAACAATTTCTTTAGGGTATGCGGGGCTATATGAGTGTGTAAAATTTATGACCGGACATTCTCATTCTGAAAAAGAGGGTGAGGAATTTGGTTTACAGATTATGCAAAAGTTAAATGATAAATGTACCGAATGGAAAGAATCAGAGAATATTGATTACAGTCTTTATGGAACTCCATTAGAGTCAACGACATATAAATTTGCAAAATGTTTAAAAAATAGATTCGGTGATGATATTTTTGAAAAGTTAGATGGAAGAGATAGAAACTATATCACTAATAGCTATCATATTCCTGTGTTTGAAGAAATAGATGCTTTTGAAAAACTTAGAATAGAATCTAAATTTCAAAAACTATCTCCTGGTGGTGCAATTAGCTATATTGAAACGCCCAATATGGAACACAATGTAAGTGCTCTATTAGAAGTTATTAAATATATGTATGATCATATTATGTACGCCGAAATTAACACAAAAAGCTGCTATTGTGAAGAATGTGGCTATTCTGGTGATATTCCACTGGTTGATGAAGATGGGACACTCAAGTGGAAATGTCCTCAGTGCGGTAATGAGGATGGATCAACAATGGATATAGCCTTTAGATGCTGTGGCTACGTCGGCACATCTAAAAATGGCGGCAATCAGGGACGATATGGAGATATTCATGATCGAGTTTATCATTTAGACGATAAGGAGTTGGATGAATGAGATATGCAGCAATAAGAAAAATGGACATTAGCAACGGAGAAGGGCTTGGTGTAGCCCTCTTCGTTCAAGGATGTCACTTCCATTGTAAGAATTGTTTTAATAAAGAAACATGGGATTTTAATGGCGGTAAAGAATTAACAACGTGGGATGTATTGGAATTGTTACGTCCACTAACTAATCCGCAATATACAAGATTAAGTATTCTTGGTGGCGAGCCTTTGGCTTCGGAAAATCTTTCAGGTGTTTCTGCGATATGTAAATTTGTAAGAGAGTTTATGCCAAGTAAAAAAATCTGGGTATATACTGGGAACAAAGCAGAGGACATTGGTTTGGACTTGCATTATTTGAATAGTAACCCTCTAGCAAATTATTGTCGAAAAGAAATTCTTCCATATATAGATGTTCTTGTAGACGGGCAGTATGTAGATGAATTGAAGGACATGTCCTATCCGTGGGCGGGGTCAACCAACCAGAGAGTCATTAATGTACAGGAGTCATTAAAGAAAAATGAGGTAGTACTATGGAGAAAATCATAATAGAAATTTTAACCATCTTAGGACGAAGTGGCGTTTTTGTTGCCTTGTGTTTTGGTGTTCAGATAATTATTTGGATAATTGCTGGGATAGTGAAAGCTATAAAAAAAAGAAGTATAAAAGCATTCCAACACATAGTATTTGATGATAAATGGGGAGCCCCTATGTGTTGGAGAATAATGGCTGCGAGTACATGTTTTTCAGTTCTTATGTATTTTATTATTAATGCTATTGGATAGAAAAGGGGTGATTCTATTATAGATATAAGCTTTGATCCTCGCCAAACAGAAGAGCTCTTGTGGAAAGAAGCAATGGCAAAGCTTCATAAAATATCAACAGAAGAAGTAGATTCATACGTAGATCAATGCCATAAAAAATATGGTAACCTACTTACTTTAGACCAACAAAGAAATTATATAAGAGCAGTCATTGAGGCTGATCATCCCTTCCAGTATTTTCAGTTTACTGGAAGGGTTTTTCGTTTTAGAAAAAGTAATTTATTCTGGCTGTCCACTATCCCTAAATGGTTTCGTAAATTTTATAGAAATGAGGGATGCCGTATTGAGGAACATATACACACATCAAAGATATCCCAAATAGGTTATATCAGCCTTCTATGTTCTGCAAAGAGAGGCTGTTACCAAGATGATTATATAGTTAATATAAATCCTTACGGAATAATGGCAGTCCCCAAAGAAATTTTTGAAGAGTTTCATAATAAAAATGAAATACAATTATACGAATATTGTAGAAACAATTGGTATCCATGATGCTTAAAAAAATAAATGGAAATAATAGAAAAGGAAGGTGGTTAAATGGAATCAAATTATTCTTTTAGACGGTTTTTCAAAAAGATGGTTAAGATTAGTTATATTACTACAGACGAAGAAATAGAGTTTCTATTTGAATGTCTAGATCAGCGATATGGTAATTATCTTGATGAAAAAGAAAAGCAAAGTTATTTATTTTCCTATTGTGAAAATAATTGCATCAATAGGTATAAATCTATACAAAACCACAACTACATTGGTACTAGAGGTTTTATCAATGACAACGAATTACTACATCAATTAAATCAGGGGTGGACGATATCTTATCCTGAAAATGGAATTACTCTCATGTAGAAAGGAGTGAACGGAATGATAACAACGGGAACAATAGATGCCACAGGCACCAAAATAAATATAAACTGGGGAGCATTGAGGAGAGACATCTTTATTTCTTCGCTAATAAGGGAATACAATGTTTCTGCAGGAAAGATAAAAAACATTTTTGATCAATTAAATCAAAAATATGGAAATCTTTTTACAGAGGAGCAGAAAAAAGATTACGTAATTAAATTCTGTAACAACACATACGACCATTATAACCCTTATTCTTGGGGTGAAACATATTTAGGCAGAAATGATGTTATTAGTACAGGAACAATAACATGTGATCGCTTACAATGGACGGATGGCGCTAGCACCATATGGGGTTAAAAGGAGTGATAGGATGAATGAAGAATGGGTAAACAAAAATATGAGTATTCGAGAAGCTAGAATTTGGTTAATGTTTTTGGAATACGAATGTCCTAAAGATAAAATTGAAGAACTATACGACCAAGTGGACAAGAGATATGGGAATAATTTAACAGAGAAACAAAAATTTGAATATGTGTCTCATATTTTGCAGAAAACAAAAGCTAAGCAATCGATTCGTGATGATTTAGCTACTCTTTGTTACGCAAGTGATGGGTCAAAAGCATTAGTAATAGGGAGACCCTTTGAAAGCTTTTCTGATGCAACCCTTAAAGTTTTTAGTCCAATTATAGGAGAGGTGATCAAATGACTAACAGGGAATTTGAAATACATTTGTTAGCTATCGAAAATAGAGAACCTGTATTTAGAATTAGAGATATGTTTAACCAAGTAGATTTGAAGTACGGCAATGTAATATCTGAGAATCAGAAGTTTAAATATGTAGCACGAATACTGGAGAGGAAAAGATTTAAACAGTTAGCTTACGATGACTTAAATCCCATTTTCTTTGAAACAGCCAAATCAAGAGGTGTTACATTAGCTCGTACAGATAGCTTAGATGAAGAAACAATTAAAAATTTAGGATCTTTTTTAACCTATCAAATGAGGAATGAAGAACTATTTCAGACTATGAGTGAGGCGATCAAATGATTAAGATTCTTAAGCAAGGAAGGGCTACAGAGCAAGTTGAATGTCCTGAGTGTGAAGCATTGCTTCAATATGGAGATATTGATATTCAACATTTAAAATATTTAGATAGGGATAAAGACATTCTGGAAGTTGATCACCTTATATTTTGTCCCCAATGTGGGAGAGGGATCAATGTAAGAGCAAAAGAATATATAAAAGGAGAAAAGGATGCTACAAACACAAAATAATTGTCACATTAACACAACAACAAGGACAATCTTTTTAGGAGATGATATAGATGAGAAGTCCATGAGTTATATTCAATTTTATCTATTAGAATTAATTCATGCAGATGATGAAAAGGATTCTAAAGAAAAAGATTTTAAAAAAGAGCCAATCAAAATGTATATAAATTCTCATGGCGGTAGTGTGGATGATATGTGGGGACTTATTGATATTATGCTACATAGTAAGACACCAATTCATACATACTGTACAGGATACGCTTATAGTGCAGGTTTTAAAATCTTTCTGGCAGGCTCTAAAAGATATTGTTACAAACATTCAATGTTCTGTTATCACCAACTGTACAGTTGGAGTACAGGAAAATATCAGGATCTTGTAGATGAAAGAGAGTTTGTAGATACTCGTCAGAAAGAAATAGAAGACTATGTAGCTGATAGGACTAATATGACAAAGAAGCTTCTAAAAGACATTAAAGTTAAGAAAAAAGATTTTTACATACGTGCTGAAGATGCAATTGAGTATGGAATTGTAGATGAAGTTTTAGGATAAAGAGAGGATATTGTCTATGTTTGAACTATTGTTGGGATTGCTGTTTGATCTAATAGAAGCAATCATAGGATATGATAAGGGGTTCTGTGTAGTACTAATCGCATTTTTGATTATGCTCTTCGGGCATCTGATAATTGTATTCATGATTTTTGATGCTGTTGGATTAAGTACAGACAGTCCTATTCCTATATACATTGCTTTTGGTGTAATGTTTATAGAAGTTTTAATAGGATAAGATAATAGTTAATATTTTTACATAGCTCTTCCTTAATTGGGAGGGCCTTTTTTAGATTGGAGGATTTTATCATGAATAAAAGACAAAGGAAGAAATGGTTAAAGCAGCACAATAAATATTTTGATCCAAGAGAGACTTGGTCATTAGATTGGACGATAGCAAAATTCGTATATCCAAGGCTAAAAAAATTTAAGGAAGAGAATATTGGGTTTCCACATGAATTTAAGACAATTGATGAGTGGAATGAGATTTTAGACAAGATGTTATTTTCTTTTAAAGTATTGAAAGAAGATTGTGTAGGATTGGAAATTGATTTTGATGATCCAAATTGGAAAAATGAAATTGATAAAACAAATGAAAGAATTCAAGAAGGATTAGAGTTATTTGGAAAATATTTTAGAGACTTATGGTGGTAAATAGGAGGATTTTATGGAGATTAATTGGACACCGGTAACAGAAAAGTTGCCAGAGCTGACAGGAGTATTTTATGAAGAAGAGTTTCTTGTATCTGTAAAGATCGGAGACGTAAAGTTCAGAGAGATTGCCAGATTTGATGGAGAAGAATGGCACAATGTCTTATTTGATTCAGAAGATGTTGTAGCTTGGGCACCATTGTTACCAGTATACGAAAATTAAGCAAAGGAGTGGTTTTATTTTAAGAAAGAGATTATTAGCTTTAGGATTATTAGCAACTGCAAATATAACATTAGGATTAGGTTTACAAAATTGTAACGCTGATGAGCAGCATCCAGAAATGCTTCAGGAAGCCCTTACAGATGTTGATCAACACTATGATAAATGCAAGCAAGCAGATGAACAAAAGAGGATCGCTATTGAAAAGAAACGACAGGAGAAGCTTAGAAGAGAGCGTATCCGTAAAGAAAAGAGAGAGAATACTCCAATCTATATGGGACGATTTAAGATTACCTATTATTGGATCGGGGAAGACAACTGGGGATACAAAACAGCTCTTGGAGTGAGAAGTAGCAGATTCTATACGGTTGCCGTAGATCCCGATGTGATTCCTTTAGGATCAAAGATTATTATTGGACATGATATTTATTGGGCTGTTGATACAGGAAGTAAAGTTAAGGGTAATATTATTGATATCTTTTCTGAAACTAAACTGGAAGACATGTACCATGATGATGTGTGGCTCGTTAGAAAAGGATCAAGCGAACGTCTTGCTTTGAAATATAGACATAAATAAAGGAGAAATATGCTAAAAGAAAAATCTTGGGAAGAGTTTAAAGAAAGTGGAATGCTATGGTGGATTAATACTATGCTACATACATTTGGATGGGCTATTGTTTATGAAACTGACGAAACAGGCAATATTATCAGAGCATATCCTGCAAGATGTAAATTTAGAGGATTCAGCGAAAATACGAATACAGAAGGTTATCAAAAGATCAGTAAATATATGCTGGACAATGCTGAAGAGTTGTTTAAGGAGGCGAATGAATGAGTAGTAAAATCGCAATTTTGCGTCCATCAGGAGATGAGCTTTCTCCACCTCCTAAAGTATTAGAGCTACTTAACAAAGCGTATATAGACTTGTCAAAAATAAAATTGGAGAGAACTAATATGACAACAAACAATAACACAACAACACTTATAATTAAAGAAAGAGGAGAAGGTAAAACAACACAACTGCTTTACACAAGTGCAACAACACAGTATCCGATTATTGTACAGAATAAATTACAGATTAGGTTTTTAGTAGACAAAGCATCAGAACTTAAATTAAATATTCCTACTCCTATGACAGTAGAAGAATTTAAGGGTACACGAGATATGTCAGAAAACCATGTCCTGATAGACGAGGGATATGACTTGATCGGAGAAGCTCTGAGTGCTTACTTAGGAGCACCTGTGGTAGCAGTAACCTTAACAGATAAAATTAAAGAAAGAAACAATTAGATAGAAGTAACAGGAAACCGGGAGAGTCGTTTGACTCTCCTTATTTTTATGCAAGAAAGGAGTTTTTACATGGCAGAATCAATGAATAGTGAAATGTTGAATTACGCCATTGAGCAGGGTATAATTGATTTATCGCACATACAGGATGCAGTAAATATGAATAAAAGAAAAGAAATTTTAGAGCAGCATCCGTATAGTATCTGGGAAAGTAAGGATGGCAAATGGCATACCTACCTTCCTGATGAGGAAAAAGGTAGAGTTCCCAGAAGGCGGAATACACGAGAAGCAATTGAAGATGTAATTGTTAGATACTATGAAGAACAGGAAAATTGTACATTTGAATATTGGTGGGGACAATGGGTTGAGAAGAAAAAGAAATTTGGTGTAGTAGAAAATACTATATACAACTATGAGCGAGATTATGAGAAATATTTTCAAAACAATCCATTCTCTCAAAAAGATATTCGAGATATCACAGAAGATGACATAATTGAATTCATTGTAAATCAAATTAAAAAGTACAACCTGGGTGAACCATCAGCAAAAAAATTAATAGGATATATCTGCGGAGTTTTTAAAAATACCCGAAGAAAGAAATTTACTAAAGAAAATGCTTGTGAATTTATAGAAACTAAGGATTTTATGAAACGCTGTGGTAAGATAGCACAACCAATAGAACAAAGAGTTTTATCTCCTGAAGAATGGGAAAAATTTGCTGAAGAGGTAAAAAAACGACAAAAGAAAGATCCTATGAACATGTGTCTTTATGCCATAGAATTAGCTATGTATACAGGTATGCGATTAGGAGAACTTTGTGGACTTATGTGGGAAGATGTTAGATATGATTTAGATTGTATCGTCATTCGTCACAGCGAGAAGATGAATAAAAAAACCAGACAGCGGTATATTGCAGCCACAAAAACAAGCAAAGAGAGATTGTTTCCTCTCACGCCTCCAATTAAAAGATTATTCGCTAAAGTTAAGAAAGAACAAATGAAAAACAATTGTTATGGAGAATTTGTATTTACGGATCAAATTGGTAAAATCTATGACTCTTTAATCCAAAGCAATGTTGTACGTTGTTGTACAGCAGCAGGGATACCAAGAAAAAGCATACATGCTATCAGAAGAACTTTAAATTCTAAGCTTAGAACCGATGGAATGTCTGCTGTTGTTGCAGGGTCTTTATTTGGACATTCTTCTCAAGTGAATAACAAGAACTATACTTACGACATATCTAATATGGAGTACAAAAAGAAAGCTTTATCAAGAGCTTATAAGGTAAAATAACCAGTTTTGATACCCTAAGATCAAAATTATGATACAAATCTAACTTAAATCTGATACATCAGTTGATACCCTTTTGATATCTAAGGGTTGAAACCCACGTATTTATGCGGGTTTTGAAAATAATGTCATGAAATAATACTGACAAACTATAAATACTGACAACAAAATGTCACTATTGAATGTCGTCAAAACCATCATATCAATCGCTTGTCCAAACCACCCATTGTATATATAATAATACGTGAAAGGGGATGATACAGAGTGTCTAAGAAATCCGGATTAACAAAAAGACAGAAACTTATCATTGAGATGTTAGCAGCTTTTAATGCTGACGATCCAATTACAATACAGGCAATATCAGAAAAACTGAAATTAAGTTCAAGAACCGTATTAAGAGAAATGCCTCGCATCAACGAATGGTTTGAGGAGAATGACTTTAAACTAGTCAAGAAACCAAGAATCGGGATGTATGTGGATGAAGATACAGAAACAAGAAACTATATTAAAGAACTCGTAGATATGGATGAGAACAAGCCAGTATACAGTAAAGCAGATCGCCAGATGATCATATTACTTGAACTGTTAACGATCAACGAACCACTCAAATATTTTTACTTTACATCCCTTTTTCATATTTCGGATGCAACATTAAGCAACGACCTGGAAGAGGTTGAAACATGGCTTGATCACTATAATTTGACTCTTTACCGAAGACCGGGAATGGGAATTTACTGGGAAGGAAAAGAGGAAGATTACCGTCAGGCAGTGACAATGGTATTGAGACAAAAGTTAAGAGGACATTCCTTAAAAGTATTGTTTGATGAAGAGAAAAAACTCAAAGAACGAATGTTTCCGAATCTTACGCAAGAAGTGTTAGATGATACAAGAGATATCATTAAAAATATGCAGGGAGTGTTAGATATAGAATATACTGACCATTCCATTAGGCATTTAAGCTTGTATTTATTGATCACACAAAACAGGGTAAGAATGGGACATGAGATCAAAGAAGAGAAAGACGTCAAATCGATCACTCATTTACCAGAATATCAGATTGCAAAATGGCTGGGAGGCAAGTTAAGCAACTTTGAAGGACATCAGCTCTCACAAGGAGAAGTATATAACATAGCAATGCAGCTTTTGGCAGCGAAGATCTGGAAAAACAAAAGTGAGAATAAGATTGATGAAGAAAGTTTTAAAGTCAGGCAGTTGGTCATGCGGATCATCGCTGAGATGGAAATACTTTTAGAAATGGAATTTTTTGAGAATGCAGTGTTGATCGATGGATTATGTAATCATATGAAACCAGCGATCAATCGAATGAAACAAGGTGTATTTACGGAAAATCAATACATTGATTTTTTAGAAGAAAAATATTCCAAAGTTTATGTGGCAACGATCAAAGCGTGTGAGTTCTTAAAAGAAGAATTACATATAAAAAAACTCCCGGAAGGGGAGATGGGTTTTATCGCATTATACTTCTGTGTAGCGGTTGAACAGCAAAAAGATAAAGAAGAAAAGTTATCTGTTTATGTTGCCTGCCCACATGGAGTTGGGACATCCCATATGCTAGCCGTTCATCTGAAAAAAGAATTTCCGCAGCTGATGGTACAAAAGATCATCTCGACAGCAGAGATCAAAGAAGAGGAGCTGATCGAAGAAGGAATTGATTTTATCGTTTCCACAGCAAAATTAAATCTGACATTTCCAAATGTCTATGTGAACTCTATTTTAACAGAGACAGATAAGAAAATGATCAATGCCATGATCAAAAATATCGACAAGAAGAAAAGAAAAAATCCCATAAAGACTGTAAAACCAGTCAAAAGGATTGGAAGAGAAGACATCGAGTATATGACACTTCTTGGAGAAGAGATCTTACAGGTGTTAGATAACATTAAAATATCAACAGGTGAAAACATTAAGAATAAGAAACAATTGATCGAATATGCAGGAGAATTATTTGCAAGAAATGAAACGACAGCAACAGAGATTACTTTTGCATTAAACAAACGCGAGAATATCGCAAGCACATTTATTCCGAGTATGAATGCATTATTTTTACATTGTGAAACAAAAGGCATCAGACATTGCAGATTTGGTTTTGTCTATTTAAATGATGAGATCATTGAAGATGGGCAGCCAATCAAGGGTGCGATCTTGATGCTTGTTCCACAGGGAGATGGAAGTAAGGTTTATCGCGAAGTTATGAGTGAAATAAGCGGAGCATTAGCCGAGAAAGACCAGATCATCACTTACTTATTTGACAAAAACAGAAATGCAGTTGAGGCAGAACTTGAAACAAGCCTTGGCAACTATTACGAAAACAAAATGAAGAGAAGATAGAAAGCAAAAGGAGGATATTGTAAATGAAAAATGGATTACAAAGATTTGGTAAATTTTTAAGTGCAATGGTAATGCCAAATATCGGAGCATTCATTGCATGGGGATTCATTACAGCATTATTTATCGCAGATGGATGGATTCCAAATGCGAAGTTAGCATCAATTCAGCCATACATGTTAACATTCTTATTACCAATGCTGATCGCCTACACAGGTGGTAAACAAGTTGGTGGAGATCGTGGAGGAGTCATGGGTGCGATCGCAGTCATGGGTTGTATCGCTGGAGTTGGTGGATTTGATGGACAGCCAATGTTAATGGGAGCCATGGTTATGGGACCATTTGCAGGATGGGTCATCAAGAAATTTGATAAAGCAATGGACGGACATATGCCAGCCGGATTTGAGATGTTGATCAATAACTTCTCTGTTGGTATTTTAGGAATGATCGTAGCGATCATTGGATACTTTATCATCGGACCATTTATGTCAACCGTATTAGCAGTGTTAACAGCAGGAGTTAACGTACTTGTAAAAGCAAAATTAATACCTTTAGCAGCAATCTTTATCGAACCTGCCAAAGTATTATTCTTAAATAACGCGATCAACCATGGTATCTTTACACCAATTGGTATTGAACAGGCAAAAGAAGCTGGTAAATCTATCATGTATATGTTAGAGGCAAACCCAGGACCAGGACTTGGAGTATTATTAGCATATGCAGTATTCTCTAAAGACAAAGTAACAAAATCATCTGCACCAGGTGCGATCATCATTCATTTCTTCGGTGGTATTCATGAGATTTACTTCCCATATATCCTGATGAACCCAATCGTGATCATCGCTCCGATCGTTGGTAACATTTGTGCGATCACATTCTTCACATTTACAAAATGCGGACTTATTGGACCATCTTCACCAGGATCAATCATCGCTTATTTATCAATGTCACCAAAGAGCCAGATTCCATTAACGATCTTAGGTGTACTGATCGCAACTGTAGTATCATTCTTGATCGCATCACCGATCATTCGTATGTCAGATGGTAAGAGTCTTGAAGATGCACAGGACGATATGGCAGCAAAGAAAGCAGAATCTAAAGGAATCACAGTTGACCCAGGAGAGAAGAAAGACGCAGATAAAGTTAAGAAGATCGTATTTGCATGTGACGCAGGAATGGGATCATCTGCAATGGGAGCTACAAAATTCAGAAATCGTGTGAAAGCACAGCGCCCAGATCTTACAGTGATCAATACATCAGTAGATAACATCCCAGCGGATTGTGATATCGCAGTTGTTCAGGCAGTCTTAGCAGACAGAGCCAGAAAATCTGCACCACAGGCACAGTTAGTTATCATCAATAACTTCTTACAGGATCCAAACTTAGATGGATTATATGAACAGATGACAGCAAAAGTTGATGCATCAGCACAGACAGCTGCAGCTGTTGAAGAAGTTGAAACACCAGTAGTTACTGGAAATGCAAAGATTCTTGTAGAAGAAGGAATCAAAACAGGATTAAAACCAGTCGACAAATTCGAAGCGATCAAAGCAGCAGGAAAACTGTTAAATGAACTTGGATATGTTGAAGAAGGTTATATTGACGCTATGGTAAAACGTGAAGAAACAGTTACAACATACATGGGATTAGGTGTAGCAATTCCTCACGGAACAGGAGATGCCAAGAAGAAAGTACAGAAAACTGGTATCGTAATGCTTCAGTATCCAGAAGGTGTAGACTTTGATGGAGAAAAAGCTCAGTTAGTCTTCGGTATTGCTGGAATCGGTGATGAACATCTTGGATTATTAGCTAAGATCTCTGAGATCATCGAAGATCCTGAAAGATTAGAACAGTTAAAAACAACAGAAAACGTTGACGAAATCATGGAAATGTTTAAATAAGATTTAAACAAAAAAAGGTCAATTTAATAAGCGGGAAATTCTTCTCGCTTATTAAATACCTAAGATATATACTTATAAATTTATATTTTAATTTTAGGAGTGAAGAAAATGAAGAAAGCAATTCAGTTTGGAGCAGGAAATATTGGACGTGGATTTATCGGTGGACTGTTAAGCAAAGCAGGATATCATGTAGTATTCGCAGATGTAAATCAGGAAATCATTGATAAGATCAACGAAGATAAGAAATATACAATTTTTGTAAAAGACGTAGAAAGCAGCGAGATCGTGATCACAGATATCAGCGGAGTAAATTCAACAAAACCTGAACTGATCGATGAAGTAAAAGAGGCTGAGATCATCACAACAGCCGTTGGAGTAAGAATTCTTCCAATCATTGCTCCATCTATCGCAGAAGGAATCAAAGCAAGAAAAGAAAATGGTTCTGAAGAATACTTAAACATCATTGCTTGCGAAAATGCAGTCAAAGCAAGTTCTCAGTTAAAAGAAGCTGTTTATGGAAACTTAAATGACGAAGAAAAAGCATATGCAGACAAATATGTAGGATTCCCAGACTGCTCTGTAGACAGAATCGTGCCTCCAGTACGTTTAGATAATCCAATCGACGTCGTTGTAGAAAACTATTATGAATGGAATGTCGAAGAAGCATCCTTTAAGGGAGCTGTTCCACAGATCGAAGGAATGAATCTTGCAGATAACTTAATGGCATATATTGAAAGAAAATTATTTACATTAAACACAGGACACTGCATCACAGCATATCTTGGAAACTACAAAGGATTCAAAACGATCGATGAAAGTATTGCTGATGAAGAAATCTTTAAAACTGTAAAAAAAGCAATGCAGCAGAGTGGTATGGCATTAGTCAACAAATATGGATTTGACAAAGATGCTCACTTTAAATACATCGACAAGATCTTAAATCGTTTCAAAAACCCATACCTTGTAGATGATACAGCTCGTGTAGGTAGAGAACCATTAAGAAAATTAAGTGCAACAGATCGTTTAACAAAACCAACAATGACAGCATTAGAGTATGGCCTTCCAGTGGATGCATTATTAGCAGGAATGGCAGCAGCATTAAAATATGATAACGCTGAAGATCCACAGAGCGTAGAATTACAGGATAAGATCAAAGCAAACGGAGTAAAAGCAGCATTAAAAGAAGTATCTGGAATCACAGATGAAAAAATCTTAGAAGATGTTGTAGCAATCTACGAAGCAATGTAGTCGAAATAATATCAATAAAAATCAACCAAAAATCAAATTAACAACCTTTTTTCTTAACTCATATAATCATAATACAAAGTGTCAAGAAACAATTTCTTGACACTTTTTTCTCGCATTATAAATACAACTGTCTATTCAACAATTTCAATTCCATCAATATTCGGAACACACATCATAGAATAGTTTGTATGATAAATGACAAATCCAGGTTTTGCCTTTGGCGGCTTTCTTAGTTCTTTTCTCTGAACATAATCAATCTCAACCTTCGGTGCCTGACGCCCCTTGGAATAATAAGCTGCAAGGCGGCCAGCTTCTTCAAAGGTAGCATCTGGAAGAGTCTCCGCTTGTTCCTTTCGTACAATAACATGGGACCCAGCCATATTCTTTGCATGGAACCACCAGTCTCCGCCATTTGCAAACTTAAAACTTAATTCATCATTCTGATAGTTATTTTTTCCAACATACATATGGAAACCATCAGAAGAGACAAAATGTAATGGCTTAGATTTTGCCTGTTTCTTTCCCTTTTTCTTCCCATGGCTCTTAATATAACCATAATCAGAAAGCTCATCTTTGATCAGCTGTAGGTCTTTCTCATCTTCTGATAAAGAAAGAGCAGTTGAGATAGAATCTAGATGATCAAGATCCGCTTTTGTTTCAACAACAAGTTCAGAAAGAGCTTCATAAGTACGTTTTAGCTTATTATATTTTGCAAAAAACTTCTTGGAATTCTCCAAAGGAGTCTTTGTTGGATCAAGAGGGATCGTAATCTCTTCGTTTGTGTAATAATTCATGCAAGTTAAAGATTTTGCATTTGGCTCTAGTCCATATCCATATGTCTGTGTAAGTTCTCCATAAACTTTGAATTTCTCACGTTTCTCGGTATCCTTTAACTGACGAAGCTGCAGATCATATTTCTTGCTTGTCCTCTCAAGAGCATTCTGCACGATCTTGCGAAGATCAGAAGATTTCTGCTTCATTCTCGTATATTTTTCCTTCTCAGAATAATACCCGATCAGCACATCAAAAATAGAATCATACGTTTTCTCTGTACAGTCAGGATAAGAAGTTAAAGGAATACAAGAAAATTCCTTTGGTTCATCTCCAGAATAGATGATATTAGGAACATAAGCTTCATCCTCAACTAATGCATTTAATTTCACAAGCTGTCCATATAAACCAGCAGCACTGTCATCCGTTAAGGAATCTGTGGATGCATTTCCATCAAGGCCAGCACGATAACAAAGTTCATTTGCGATCAAAGGACTCATACCTGTGATGGAAGTATAAAGTGCTTTGCAAAGATTCAGTGGTTTGGTGATGATATGCTGATAAAAATCCTCCGCAGTCAGACTTGCTAAAGGATGTTTCCCTTTAGACGGTGGAAATGTGTAAGTACGTCCAGGTAAAACCTCTCTGACAGAACTGATATTTGCAGAGATATGCTTAATACTATCTAAGATCACATCATCACTATTTACAAAAATGATATTACTATGTTTTCCCATGATTTCAACGATCAGACGTTTCTGGCAGACATCTCCAAGCTCATCCAGATGCTCAATTTTAATTTCAATGATACGCTCAAAGTCAGGCTGTGTGATCGAAATGATCCGTCCACTACTGATATGTTTACGAAGCAGCATGCAGAAGTTTGGAGCCTGCATAGGATTGGCTTTTCCTTCTTTCGATAAATAGACAAGAGGAAGAGAAGCACTAGCTGAGAGATGAAGTCTTGTTGTCAATCTCTCTTTTTTGATAACAAGTGTGATCTCGTCGGCTTCTGGCTGATAAATCTTATAGATTCTGCCACCAATGATCTGTTTATTAAGTTCTGATATAATATTTGAAATGACAAATCCGTCGAATGCCATGATAAATACCTGCTACTCAAAATGTGATTAAATATACTCACATCGAGATAATGTAGACCCTCACGAGTTCTACTTACTACTTCATCGTGTATGCTTTGGATTGACCGAAATCATATCTACTCACAAGTTCTTGTACACTCCATAGTCGTGAATTCCCGAAATAGCCTTCGGTACATACCTACATTTGCGTTTATTTATGCAACTTCGTAAGTCATAGCATCTCTCAAATTAAGTGCAGCATTGAGATCTCTATCTTCGGTATAGCCACAATCACATTTGAAAATCCTATCTGAAAGTTTTAGATCTTTCTTGATCGCTCCGCAACAGTGACATGTTTTAGATGATGGATACCATCTGTCTACAACTCGAAGTTCAATTTTGTTTTCATTGCATTTCGCCTGAAGCTTTCTTCTGAATTCATAAAACTTCTGCGAAGCAACTGCCTTTGAAAGATGTTTGTTCTT